>Ga0265297_10009725_pt1 | contig 12297 bp, 6 predicted proteins | sample Munlanlwell13791_FD_192502 | JGI IMG/M metagenome (GOLD analysis project Ga0265297, IMG submission 192502) | Leachate microbial communities from a municipal landfill in Southern Ontario, Canada - Leachate well 137-91 | ecosystem: Engineered > Solid waste > Landfill > Unclassified | place...
CGCCGCTACCCCTATTCCCCCCTCGCTTAAATCGTGGCAGGCCTTAACAAATCCCTTTTGCGTCGCTGCAGCTAAAGCGTTCATCAGCTGTTTGCCCTTTTCTGCGTTGACCTTGGGGACGCTGCTGCCCACCGCGCCATGTGATGCGTAGTAATGCGAGCCGCCCAGTTCTTTATAAGTCGCCCCTACAATATAGATGGAGTCATCCTCTTCTTTGCAGTCCATGGTAACGGCCCCGCTTACGTCGTCCATCACGCCCATGGCGGAGATAAGGAGGGTGTGGGGGATGCGAATGGTGTCTTCGCCGGTTTCGTATTCGTTGTAGAGGCTGTCCTTGCCGGAAACAAAGGGTGTGCCGTAAACGCTGGCGACGTCGTAACAGGCCTGCGCCGCCCTAACTAAGGCGCCCAGCCGGTCCGGTTTTTCCGGGTTGCCCCAGCAAAAGTTGTCGAGTAAAGCGACTTCTTTTAAGTCGCCGCCCACCGCGATGATTTGTCTCAAAGCCTCGTCGATAGCGGAAGCCGCCATCCAGTAGGGGTCAATGTCGCCATATTTGGGGTTGATGCCATTGGAAATAATCAGGCCTTTTCGGGAATCCGCCAGCGGCTGGATAATCGCCGCGTCGCCGGGGCCGTCGTTAGCCGTTCCCACCAGCGGCTTGAGCACGCTGGTGCCCTGCACCTCGTGGTCGTACTGGCGGATAACCCATTCTTTGCTACAGACGTTCCACGCCCCCAGTATCTTTTTCAGGTCGCCGGTGAGGTCTTCGGGTTGCGCAAAGTCCGGCTCGGGGTTTTCGGGCGGCTGCCATTCAGCTTTACGTTCCAGCTGGGGAAGCCCATTATGCAGGAATTCCATATCTAAATCGCAAACCTGATTGCCTTTATAAAAAAGCTCCAGCCGTTTGGTGTCCGTGAACTCTCCGATGACGCTGGCTTCCACGTCTTCTCGCTTAAAAATCGCCATCAGGTAGTCTATCTTTTCCGGCGGCACCGCCAAGAGCATCCTCTCCTGCGATTCCGATACCCAGATTTCCATATATGAAAGCCCAGCGTACTTCAGGGGCACTTTTTCCAGGTTGACGCGCACTCCCGTTTCCTCCGCCATCTCGCCCACCGCGCTGGATAGCCCTCCGCCCCCGCAGTCTGTGATGCGGCGGTAAAGCCCTAAATCCCGCGCCTGGATGATGGCGTCCAGCGCTTTCTTTTCTACAATCGGGTTGCCTATCTGCACCGAGCTTTGGGAAAGCGTTTCCGATTCTTTATCGAGGTCGCCGGAAGCAAAGGTTACGCCGTGGATGCCGTCGCGCCCCGTTTTACCCCCTACCACCACGACTAAATCGCCGGGTTTTTGCATCCCCTTCTGACCCATCCTTTTAGGCATGATGCCCACCGTGCCGCAGTAAACCAGCGGGTTGCCGATGTAGCGCTCGTCAAAGAGTATTGCGCCGTTAGACGTCGGGATGCCCATGCGGTTGCCGTAGTCCGCCACTCCCGCCCTGACGCCTTTGAAGATGCGCCGCGGGTGCAGCACGCCCTTGGGGAGTTTATCGTAAGGGTAGTCCGGCGGCCCGAAGCAGAAAACGTCGGTGTTTAAAATGGGGAAGGCGCCCAGCCCCGTGCCCAGCGGGTCGCGTATTACCCCGCCAATGCCCGTCGCCGCGCCGCCGTAAGGCTCCACGGCCGAGGGGTGGTTGTGCGTTTCCACCTTAAAGCAGACGGCGTAACGCCCGTCGAAGTCTATCACGCCGGCGTTGTCTTTGAAGACCGAAAGGCACCAGGGCTTGTTCAGCTCCTGCGTCACCTTCATCACCGTGCTTTTTATCAAACTGTCGATTATCTTATCGCCCAGCGTGATTTTAGCTTTAAATGTCTTATGGCAGCAGTGCTCGCTCCACGTCTGCGCCAGGGTTTCGAGTTCAACATCGGTGGGCTTTCGGCCCAGCTTTTTGAAATAGTCCTGGATGATGCGCATCTCGTGGATGTTCAGCCAGAACCGTCCTTTGCTTAATTCCATCAGGGCGTCGTCGTCCATACTGGCGATGTCTATCTTTTCCAGCTGGAACTGGTAGTTGGCGGAGGGCAAGACCACCGCTTCTTTGCTGGCGACGATGTGCTGGACGATGCTGTTGACGAGGAGTTTATCGCAGATGGACTGCAGGGTTTCGTCAGTAACGTCTCCCCAGAAGAGGTATTTAGTGGCCGTCCGCACCGCCGTGACGGTCTTAATGCCGAGGTCTCTGATGCCCTTTTTAACGCTCTCCTCCACCGGGTCCATGACGCCGGGGTTATAGGCCACTTCCGCCAGCCTGGCGCCTTCGGGAGCGGGGCTAGCCTGCGTAACGTACTCTTCCACAATGGGGTCGGCGAGCAGTTCGCGGCAGATGGTATTCAGTTCATTAGGTTCCAGCGCGCCTTCGAGCAGGTAAACGCTGCTGACCTTGGCTTTAGTAACTGACGTTATACCGAGGTCGAGGATGTCTTTTTGCAGCCCGTTAGAGCGCGGGTCGGCGAACCCCTGTTTGACCGAGACCTCAATGCGATACACTATACGTCTCCCTTCCGGTTATTACTCCACCCCAACACTAAACCCATTTTAAAACTATTATTTTACAGGCGTATTACACCTGTTACTGGCAGGGTTAACTTCCCTCCACCCTCTTATTAATCCGCCCGACTAAGAACGTAATCCAGCGGCTGGGCTCCTTGGTCTGGCTGAAGTCAAAATCAGTATAAACCATGTCCGTCATCTCGGCAAAATACCGCCCGTCTTTAGCCTTGGCGTGCACAAAGTTCAGCATGTTTTTAAAAGCCGGCTGCTCCATGGCGTAAGGGAATAAAGAGAGCGCGTCCAGCACCCGCAGGATGCCGTACTTTACCGCCGGGTACTGCAGGCTCCTGAAGCGCGTCCCCACCCCGAAGCCGTAAATGCTGTCCCCGCTTTCCCAGTGCCCCAATATATGGTTGATGGCGCCGTTGAGTTTGGGGTTCTGCCGGTAGTCTTTATACTGCCCCAGCAGCATCAGCACGTTCATGTCGTCCATCGGGCAGGAGTAGCCGGGCCCGTAGCCGTAAGCGTCGCAGTCCCAGCCGCTGCCGGGTATCTGGTCGCTTAATGCCGCCCGGATGTACTTAATCACGCGCGGGTCGTCGCGGTAGCCCATCTTGGCTATGGAGGAGATTAGTATCGCCGACATGCACCAGTATATATCCCTGACATTGGGCGGCATGGTGAAGGTTCCATCCGGCGCTTGAAAGCGGAAAATGTCATCGGCTTCGGCTTCCAACCCGGTGTCCTTTAAAGTCAGCCCGATGTCCGCCAGTAAAAAGAGGTCCCAATAGGCTTTACCGGTGGCGGTGTAATGCACCTGGCCGCTCTTAATAGCAGGAAGTCCAGCGGTCTGGTCTTTGAGCCTGGTGATGATTTTTTGGATGGACTTATCCTCTAATGCCGGTTTAACATCCGGCTGTTTGTCTAGTAGCTGGAGTTCCACCGCGTACTTGAGCCACGCCGGACTTTCCAGCAGCCAGTCGAGGACTTTTTTATCCAAGATTTTTCACGCCTGCTAATCTAAAGATTTCTCGGCATTTGAGAGGGGTGTTCTGACACTTTTATTGTAACGCTTTTTGTGGTAAAGGTAAAGACTAAAACGCTGGTTAAACGGCAACTTTTTTACTCGCTTGTTTTTTTCTAATAGTCTTAATCAGGACGATATGTGTTGTCACGCCAACTAATACCGCCGCCAGCACTATTCTGGCAATCAGATTATCTGTAGTAAACAAAGCCGAGCATACAATGGCAATCCATAGCAGGGCAATGGTCCAGACCTTCATCTTGAACGACATCCCCCTGCCTTCCAGATAATTTGTTATATAGCCGCCAATGAAGCGGTTGCTTAAAAGCGCGTCGTACAACCGTTTTGAGCTTCTAAAGTAACAAAACGCTGCCAGTAACAGGAAGGGGGTCGTTGGCAGGACGGGCACAAAAATCCCCACAATACCGATTGCTAAAGAGGCGGTGCCGGCAACAACGAACAGCTGTTTCTTAACTTTTTCTGGCAAGCGAGTCACGTATCTATTATACCTTGAAAAAACACCGGATTGCCTCTCACCAAATAGATTGAGCGCTGTTTTTCTCGTGAGAGAGGCAACCCGATATCTTTATTATAAAAGCTGATTACTTTTATTTTTCCGCCGTGGCTTTTACCCGTTCCTCCTGCGTCATTTCCGCCAGGCGCTTTACCTCTTTTTCATCCAGTTTCAACCCTTTGGCAACGCGTGTGCCGTATTCGGGGTCGGCTTTATAGAAAATGGCGGTCTGCCTTAACTGGATACGCTTTTGGGCGTTGCACAGGTGAGTGGTGATGTTGCCGATGAGGTGCTCTCGGTCTACATCGGTCATCACGCGGCGGTACAGCTCACCGGGCTGGAAGAAATCGTCGTTAGGATGCTGGTAAGGCTGCCGTTTGCCCTCGCCGGATAGTTTAATCGGCGGTTCGCCGGCGGTGGGGTCGGGCTCCGGCCCGCCAAAACTGTTGGGGTAGTAGTTGGGCCCCTTGCCGCCATTATTGTCCAATGCCATGTAGCTGTCGCGCTGGTAGTAGTTGACGTCCGCAGCTTTAGGGCGGTTAATGGGCAGAAGGTGATAATTGGGACCCAGCCGGTGCAGGTGCGTATCGTGGTAGGAGAACAGCCTGCCCTGGAGCAGTTTATCTGGCGATGCCGCAATACCGGGGACAAAGTTAGCCGGCGAGAAAGCCGCCTGCTCCACCTCGGCAAAGTAGTTTTCCGGATTCTTGTTAAGCACCAGCCGCCCGATGGTTATCGGTTTTACATCGGCGTGGAACCAGACCTTGGTTACGTCAAAGGAGTCGAAGCGGTACTTTTCCTCCTCCTCTGGGGTTAGAATCTGCATCTCCAGCCGCCAGGAAGGATAATCTCCCTTTTCTATTGACTGGAACAGATCCCGAGTGGCGTGGTCAGGGTCATTGCCTTTCATGTCAGTCGCTTCATCGCGGTTTAGGTTCTTAATGCCCTGCTCCGTCTTGAAGTGGTATTTTACCCAGTAATATTCGCCTTTATCGTTGTACCACTTAAAGGTGTGGCTGCCGTAGCCGTTCATATTACGGAAGGATAACGGCGTGCCGCGGTCGGAAAAAAGGATGGTGACCTGGTGGGCGGATTCCGGCGTCAGGGAAAGGAAATCCCAGAACATATTGGCGTCTTTCAGGTTGGTCTCCGGGTGGCGCTTTTGCGTGTGGATAAAGTCCGGAAACTTTAACGGGTCGCGGATGAAGAAAACAGGTGTGTTATTACCGGTCATGTCGTAATTTCCGTCTTCCGTGTAAAACTTCAGCGCAAAGCCCCGGGGGTCTCTTTCCGCGTCGGCGGAGCCTCGCTCGCCCCCCACTGTAGAAAAGCGGGCGAAGACCTCGGTGCGTTTCCCGATTTCCGATAAGAATTTAGCCTTTGTATATTTGGTGACATCCGCCGTCACCTCAAAATATCCGTGGGCGCCGGCTCCCTTGGCGTGCACCACGCGCTCCGGGATTCTTTCACGGTCAAAGTGCCCCAATTTTTCCAGAAGGTGGGTGTCTTGCATGAGTATCGGCCCGCGGGCGCCGGCGGTCTTGGAATTCAAGTCGTTATCCACAGGCGCGCCGAAACCGGTGGTGTAGGTCTTTTTACTTTTTGCCATTTTGCCTCCTTTTTATTTTCGTTATAGAATACAGGGATAACATTATAATATTATTCGCAGTAAAAAAGAAATAGATGTGACTTTTCTCCTATTTGCCCCTGCCCGGGCTATTGCATAATTTGGATGTTAGTGCTTAAATATGTAACACACTTAAGGAGGCGCGATGAAACCCCGTGAAATCACCAAAGATATCTACTGCGTTGGCGCCATTGACTGGGACCGCCGCCTTTTTGACTCTTTAGTTCCCCTCCCCGACGGCACCAGTTATAACGCCTACTTAATCAAAGGCAGCCAGAAAACCGCCATCATCGATACCGTTGACCCCCCGATGCGGGACGTATTATTTGATAACCTCAACGACCTTGGCGTCAAGCGTATTGACTACGTTATATTTAACCACGCCGAGCCCGACCACTCCGGCACCATTAGTGAGATTTTAGAAAAATACCCCGAAGCCAAAGCCGTCTGCACCGATAAGTGCAAAGCTATTCTCATTGACCGCTTTGGCGTCCCTGATGCCAAGTTCCAGGTGGTGGCGGATAAAGAAACCATTTCTCTTGGTGACAGAACGCTGGAGTTCATCCACGCCCCCTGGGTGCACTGGCCGGAAACTATGCTCACCTACCTGCGCGAGGACAAAATCCTCTTCCCCTGCGACCTTTTTGCTTCGCACCTCGCCACCACCGATTTGTTTGTGCGCAACGCCGAGCAGGAACTGGAAGCCGCCACGCGTTTCTATGCTGAGATTATGATGCCCTTCCGCCAGCAGATACAAAAGCACCTGGAAACGCTTAAGAATTATGATATAAAAATTGTCGCGCCCAGCCACGGCCCCATGCACGATAAACCACAATTCATCCTTGACGCTTACAACAGCTGGGTCAATGACCCGCCGGGCAACATCGTTGTTATTCCCTACGTCTCCATGCACGGCAGCACGCGGCAAATGGTCGCTCATCTAGTAATGAACCTGACCCGCCGCGGCGTTACCGTCAAACAGTTCGACCTTGCGGCATCCGATGTCGGCAAACTCGCTATGGCTCTGGTTGACGCCGCCACAATCGTTATCGGCAGCCCCACCGTCCTTACCGGGCCGCATCCCGGTGTGGCTTACGCCGCCTTTCTGGCTAACGCCATCCGCCCTAAGACTAAGTTCGCGTCTATCATCGGCTCTTACGGCTGGGGTGGCAGGGTAGTGGACGCCATCGCCGCTATGATTCCCAACCTTAAAGTAGAAATTATTCCGCCCGTCATTATCAAAGGCTATCCCAAAGAGGCTAATTACAAGGCTCTGGACGACTTGGCGGATGCCATTGTCGCCAAGCACAAAGAAGCCGGACTTAAGTAATAAGGTTTAACTCGAAAGGAGTTATATGATAAAGGTATCAAGGGAATCCAAACTCAAGCCGGAAGAGGTCATCAAACGCGCCGTTGCCTTTTATGGTCCCAAGGGCTACGGGCTGGAGTTGAAGGAGGAGGATAAATGCAACGCCTACTTTGAAGGCGGCGGGGGCAGCGTTAGAGTGACCGCCGCCAGCACCAAAAAAGGCAGTTCGGTTGATATCGAATCCGTGGAATGGGATTACCAGTCCCGGGAATTCCTCGGTAAAATTTAAAATGAGGGGGGAATATTATGGCTTACACCGCTAAAGATTACACCAAACTCATCGGCATGGAGGGCTTCAGCGATACATTGCTGAATAACCACTTCACGCTTTATCAGGGCTACGTTACCAATACCAATAAAGTCGCTGATATTTTGGCGGCGATGCTCAAAGAGGGCAAAACCGCCGCCCCGGAATACGCCGAGCTTAAACGACGCTTCGGATTCGAGTTTGACGGCATGCGCCTCCACGAGTACTACTTCGGCAACCTGGGCGGCAAGACTCCGCTGGATAAAGCCGGAGCGTTAGCCAAAAAACTCGCCGCCGCTTTTGGCAGTTACGAGGCCTGGGAGCAGGACTTCCGGGCCACCGGCGCCATGAGGGGCATCGGCTGGGTGGTGCTTTATCAAGATGACGTTACCGACGCTTTATTCAACCAGTGGATAAACGAACACGAGGTCGGCCATCTGGCCGGCTGCCGCCCGGTACTGGTGATGGACGTCTTTGAGCACGCTTTTATGATTGACTACGGCCTGAAGCGCGCCGACTATATAGCGGCGTTCTTTAAGAACATTGATTGGAAAGCAGTGGAAAACCGGATAAAGTAGTAATCCGGAACAAAAAGAAAAACGGGGGTTGATGTTGCGTCAGCCCCTATTTCTTTCTCTTGGACAGTAACCCGCTTAAGGTTTCCTGCAATTGCCTGACGCTGTAAGGTTTGGCGATGACCGCTTTGAATCCGTACGCTTTGTAATCGGACATGATTGGGTCGGTGGCGTACCCGCTGGAGACGATGGCTACGGCGTTGGGGTCAATTTCCAGCAGCTTTTGCACTGCGTCTTTGCCCCCCATCCCACCGGGAATGGTTAAATCCATGATAACGGCGTCAAATGGACCCCCCTCTTTTTTCGCCTGCTGATATTTCTTCAGAGCTTCATCGCCGTCGGCCGATAGTTCTATGGTGTATCCGGCCAGGCTTAACATATTCTTTAGCATCTTCCTGATTATTTCTTCATCGTCCATGACCAGGATTTTGCCCCCTGCCTGTCCGGCGGTTTTGGTTGACATTATCTTGCCTCCTTTGGTCACAGGTTTTTTGGTGGCGAGTAGATAAACGTTGAATGTCGAGCCTTTATTCGGGATAGAATCGGCAAAGATGATTCCGCCGTGGTTTTTCACTATTGAGTAAGCCGAAGTAAGCCCTAATCCGCTGCCCCTTTGCTTGGTGGTGAAATAGGGCTCGAATATCCTTTCAATATGTTCTTTGGACATCCCTATACCGGTGTCGGCAATATCGATGTGGACGTAGTTGCCGTCTGGTAAAATCTGGTTGGCCGAGCTCTTTTGGGTTACGTTTTCTGCGGTAATTTTCACCGTGCCTCCGGTTGGCATAGCTTCGTCGGCGTTGATTACCAAATTATTAATGACCTGGCTTATCTGGCTTTCGTCGGCCTCAATCAGCCACAGGTCATCCGGTATCTTTAGCTCCAGTTTCGCCTTGGAGCCTCTTAAAGCAAATGTGGCCGATTCTTTGATTATGTCGGCGATTTGCACCGACTTCTTAATCGGTTTGCCGCCGCGGGCAAAAGTCAGCAGCTGCTGGGTAAGGTCGCTGGCGCGCATCGCCGCCTTTTCTGCTTCTTCTAGCATTTCATAATCAGGCTTGGTGGAGTCTGTAATTGATTTCACCAGCCCAATGTTCCCCATGATGCCGGTCAGCAGGTTGTTAAAATCGTGAGCGATGCCCCCCGCCAGTGTGCCGATGGATTCCAGTTTAGCCGCTCTTAATCGTTCCTGTTCCAGACGATCGTGCTCGAACTGCAGCTCCATGTTGTACAGGGCGAACGATACGTCATCGGCAACTTCCTGGAAAAGCGAAACCTCGTTTTGGTCGACGATTATTTCTTTGGGCAGTGAACTGCAGAGAATACCGAAGATACTGCCGCTGTATTCCAGCCTGATTGCCATACTGCCGTAATCCAGATTCTTATCAAACATATCGCAGTCGGTGCAGTTTTCCGGGTTCTCAAAAACCGCCACCCCTTTGTTGTTTAATGCCCTTTCAACACATGCGGGGTAATGGCCCTTACCGATTCTTTCGGCAATGGGCGTAAAATCGCCGGGCATGCCGCTCTGGGCATAGGTAATCATACGGCGTGATTCATCGAACAGTACAATCCACGCCATAAAGAAGCTGCGGCTTTCCACCAGTGTGTTGCATACGCCCTGAATGAGTTTTTCGCGGTCTTTTTCCCGCGTAATCAGCTGGTTGATATTGCGGATGGAGCGCAGGGTTTCATTGAGGTTATTAATTCTTTGTTCGGCTTGTTTGCGTCCGGTGATATCCGTAAAAGTGGTGTAAACGCGGTAAGGTTTCTTTTCGCCCTGCCTGAATTGGGGAATGGCATTGTTCAATATCCATCTGTATTGTTTTTCTACGGAGTTGTAAACTGCTATTATTACGTTGTTAACCGGTTTCCCGGTGCGTAATGCTACACTGGACGGCTGTTCTTCAAAGGGTACTTCTGAACCGTCTTCATTTATACGTTTCTGGCCTAGTTCAGACGATGTTTTACCCAGCATATCCTTGAGCTTTTTCCCCATGATTTTCTCAGCCGCCGGATTGGCTGATATTATCTTGCCTTCGGCGTCGCGGTAAATAACACCCTGCGCCATCGTCTCGAAGAGCGTGCGGAAGCGTTCTTCGCTTTCTTTAATGGCTTCTTCGGCCTGGTTGCGCTCGGTGATGTCCCGCGCCGTGGATAAAGCGCCAGTAACATTGCCGTCGCTATCCTTCATCGTCCGGCACCACCAGGCGAGTAAACGCTTTTTCCCGTCCTTGCGCCGCTGCCAGCTTTCCACGTAAATAATGTTTTCATCGCCTTTAAAAAGAGGTTTGACGGTGTCATAAGTTTCCTGCTCGCCTTCAAAGTAATACGATGCTTCTTTACCTATTACGTCTTTCCCAAAGAACTTAATGCCCGCGTCGTTTGCCCAGGTATACACTTTATTCTTATCAACTTCCATGATAATATCAGGCACGGCGCCCAGAATCGCTTCCTGCCTGGCGCTTAAGGCGCGGAAGGCTTCTTCGGCCTCCTGGCGTTCGGTGATATCCTGCGCGAATCCTATAAGGGCTATTGTTTTTCCGTCTTTATCCAACACCGGCACTTTATCCGTCTGCACCCAGCGCAGGCCGGTGGCACTTTCATATTGCTCGATGATATTGAGTTTAGGGCTTCCCGATATAATCACTTCGCGGTCGCTAAGCACCATGTTTTGCGCTATTGCTTTAGAATACAGGTCGAAAACCGTTTTCCCCAGGAAGTCTTTTTCGTTTATATCTAAAGCTTCGGCATAGGCCCGGTTTACGCGCAGGTATTTACCGCTGACATCCTTATACCAGATAAACGACTTTGAGGTGTCCATGATAAGCTTAATATCTTCCCGTTCCCGCTCCAGTTCCGCTTGCGTCTTCTTACGCTCGGTAATATCAATCGAGACCCCGATTAAGCACTCTTCTCCCCCAAAGGTTATCGGCTCCGCAGAAAATAGCCAGGTGCGCACCTCGTCCGATTTTATCCTGAAGTGGAATTCCTCCCTGGTTATCCTACCCTTTTCCTTGAGAATACGCAGCATCTTCAAGCGTTCTTGCGGTTCGGCCCAGACGTTCATGGACACGGTTGTTTTACCGATGATTTCCTCGCGGGTATAGCCGGTAGAATGCAGGTAAGTATCGTTGACCTCAATATATTTCCCATCTTCTAGCCGGGTGATGGCTATTACCGCCGGGCTGGCCAGGAAAGCTTTAGAGAATTTTTCCTCTGACTCCCGCAGCGCTTTCTCCATTTGTTTGCGCTCAGTAATGTCGCGGCAAACGCAAAAGACGAGTTTCTGTTGTCCAAAAATCGCCCCGTTAGTGCTGATTTCCACATCGTAGGTAGAACCATCTTTCCGCCGGTGCTGTGTTTCAAAATGGTCGCCTTTTTCATCAACCGTCCGTATCATCTCGACTATTTGTTCTTTAGTGTACAAGAACTCCCAGTCATATACCTTGAGATTACGGACTTCTTCAGGTGTATACCCAAGCATATCGGCAAATTTTTGGTTGGCTTCAAATACGTTGCCGTTATGGTCAAGAACTACAATGCCGTCGCGGGACTGCTCGATGAGGATGCGCCTGCGGATTACTTCGTTCTCTAACGTCTGCTCAACGTTTTTACGGCTGGTCATATCGCGGACAATGGCGATATCAATTACTTCACCTTTTAAGTTCATCAGGCTGGCGCTTATTTCAACATTAATCTTGCCGCCTTTTTTTGCTACCAGTATGGCTTCATACCTTTCTTGCGCCTTCCCCCCGGAAACCCTCTTTTTATAGATATCGGCCATTCTCTTTTTAAATTCTGGGGCGACGAAGTCGAGGAAGGGTTTACCGATTGCCTCTGCTTCTGTGTAATCAAGCATTTCCAGCATTTTTGTGTTGCAGTATTGGACTAATCCTTGTTGTATGAACACTATTCCGTCGTTGCCGTGTTCTACGATGCTGTGGAACCTCTCTTCGCTTTCCTTTTCTGCTTCTTCCGCCCGTTTGCGCTCGGTAATATCTTCAATCATGGTTAAGTAACCCAATGGTTGGTCGTTTTTATCACGCACTATCGTTACTGTCAGGTTTTGCCAGATTATTTCCCTATTTTTCCTGTAACCCCGCTTTTCCCGGTGAAAATACTTGACTTCACCTTTCGCCAATTTTCCCAGAGATGCATCATCATCGGTTTCTCCAGGGTAATTGGTACTCTTTAAATCCATTGAGCGCAGTTCTCGTTCGGTATAGCCCAGCATCTGGCACAATTGATCATTGACAAATATAATCTGGAAATCTAGTCCGGAAAACAAGATGCCAATAGGCCCCTGCTGGAAAATCCCCCGGAATCTCTCCTCACTTTCCCTTAACGCCTCCTCCGCCCGTTTGCGCTCGGTTATGTCCTGGTAAAGC
>Ga0265297_10009727_pt1 | contig 12296 bp, 9 predicted proteins | sample Munlanlwell13791_FD_192502 | JGI IMG/M metagenome (GOLD analysis project Ga0265297, IMG submission 192502) | Leachate microbial communities from a municipal landfill in Southern Ontario, Canada - Leachate well 137-91 | ecosystem: Engineered > Solid waste > Landfill > Unclassified | place...
CTTGTCCAGGACGATCACCTTATCCAGGTAAGGATTCCCCTCGACGATATCCCTGGCATAGGGAGAGACCATCATCGCGATGTAGGCCTGCGGGAATGCCTCCCGCATTGCCCTGATCACCGGCGTGGAGAGGAGCACGTCGCCGATCCGGTCGGTGCGCGCGATCAGTATACGCTTGTAATTTTTTCCGTCTTGCGTCTTCTGCCTTCCGTCCCGGCCGGATAATATTTTCTCCACTGCCCTGAACACATCCTCTACTTTCACTAAGGACATGCACTCTAATGTCCCGAAGCGGCACTGCGCCTTTCGGCAAGGCCGGCAAGATATCTCTTTTTTTACCACAACCGAGCCGCTTGACCACGGCCCGTATTTGGCGTCGTCGGTTATCCCGAATATTGCCGCCACCGGGACATCCAGATAACTGGCAATGTGCGCGGCCGCGCTGTCGTTGCTGATAAGGCAGTCAGCCCTTTTCAAGAGAACGGCTAATTCACGCAAAGAAGTCTTCCCGCCCAGATTCAATGCCGCCCCTTGCGACTCTTCCTCAATATAGCGGTTGATCCGGCTGTCTTCCGCATCACCCACCAGGACTGTCTTTAACCCGAGCCTCTGATCAAGCATCCTGATCAACTCCACAAATCTCTCTTTGGGCCAGCGCTTGGTGTGGCTGCGGCTGCCCGCGGAGATTACGACCAGCTTATCCCCTTCCTTGATATTCCCCTCTGCCAATAATCTGCGCACCCGCTCTTCCTCCTGCGGGCCTGTAAGTAACGATCGGGAAAGGGCCGCCGTATTCCCCGTTATACCCCTTATCCTGTAAAGATGCCTCTGGCGCATATGTTTCAGGCCGGCGGGGATCCGTAAAAAGGGAGAGGTCTTGTGCCTTGCCTTAAGCAGCGCCCCGAAGAGCGTATTGCGCAGGTCGACAACCACGTCGAACTTCTCGCGCCACAGCCGGCTGAATAATCTTATATTCTCCCCGGGCCCGGAGTGTTTCTTGTAGACGATGACCCGGCAAACGGCAGGGTCCCCTTCAAAGAGCCCCCTGGATCCAGCTCCGCAGATAACCGTGAAGCGCGCTCCGTGGAAATTATCGCGCAAGGCGTCCAGCACCGGCAAGGTGAGGACGGTATCGCCGATATTGCTCAAAGTTATGAATAATATTTTAGCTGCCATTTGCGGGATTGCGGATAGTATTTATTTTTTCCAATACATCGCCGGGGGTGATCGCCTTCATGCAACGGTTATCAGGACAATCCACGTTATAGCAGGCGATCCTGCATCCCACATCCTTTTGCAGGATGATCACGTTTTTCAACGGGTAAGGCCCGGTCACCTCGGGCGAAGTAGGCCCGAAGAGGGCGATTATTTTTTTTGCCCCCACGCTGTTGGCGATATGCAGGGGCCCGGTATCGGCGCTGATAAAGAGGTCGGACCTCCTGGCCAGCGCCCCGAGCTGTTTCAGGTTGAATACCCCGCAGGCCAATACAGGACGCTGAATCATTCTTTTGCGGATATTCTCGGCTAAGGCAACGTCGCCGGCAGAGCCGCTGATCACCACCCTGGCGCCGAAATCCCCCATCAATTTATCCGCCAATTCCGCCCAATATTCTTTGGGCCAGCGCTTGGGCGGCCAATTCCCCCCGGGATTGAGGGTTGCCACAAAGTCGCTTTTTTTAACCCCCTGCCCCTCGAGGAATTTTTCCACATACACCTGGTCTTCCTCGCTGATAAAAAATTCCGTGTGCCTGTCTTCCACCCTCAACCCGGCTTTTTCAATGACGTCCAGGTAATAATCTATGCGATGCAGGGAATCCCGCTTTGGAGGGATGATCTGGCGGGTAAGCAGGAAGCCCCTTTTTTTCGTGTAATGCCCGATCCTCTCCGGTATCCCCGCCAGCCGGCAGATCAGGGCGCGGCTGAAGGACCGGTGCAAAAGAAATACCATGTCGAATCTTTTCGCGCGCAGGCCGCGCACGAAATCCAACAGGGAGAATAACCCCTTATGCCTGTCTTTCTCGTCGAAAATGATTAGTTCATCCAGGTGAGGGTTCCCCTTGAGCACCGGGTAGCACCGGCTGGGGATAATACAGGCGATAAAGCCTTCCGGGAAATTTCGCCGCACGTTGCGGATGGCGGCGGTAGAGAATAAAACATCCCCCAGCCAGTTGACATTGAAAATAAGTATTCTTGCGCGGGCCGAGGATTTCATTTATGCTTGAATTCCCTCATCAGGTTATAGTAACCGCAGGTTTCCGCCCAGAAGGTCCACAGGTTATCGCAGTTTTTGGAGATCCTGAGCCGCTTGATCAGGAAGATATCGTCGTCAGGAACCTTCTTGCCCGGGTTCGTCACCACGGCGAGTTTATAGCCGGCGGCAACCACAGCCGCGCGCGACTGCGCGCTGTACCTTCCGCTGGGATAACAAAAGGCGCTTACTGTTACCCCCAACCTCTCTTCCAGCGCCTTTTTGGAGCCGACGATCTCATTCTTAAGGGCTTCTTCGGATACTACTGTGGCAAGATTAGGATGGCTCATGCTATGGCTGCCGAAAGTGATCAGCCCTGACTGCTGCATAGCGCGTACCAGGTCCCAGGTCAGCCTGTCCGGCTCAACGCCGATTTCATTCGCCACGATGAAGATCGTCGCCGGGAAATTATATTTCTTGAGTATGGGGAAGGCATAGGTGTAGTTATCCTTATAACCGTCGTCGAAAGTTATGGCGATCGCGCGCGCAGGGGCTTTCTTTTTACCGCTGATGATCTCAGCTGCCTCTTCCAGGGTGATCACGTTATAGCGGCGGTCCTTCAGGAAGCGCATCTGTTTTTCAAAAGTTTCCGGGCTTACCACTAACAGCCGGTTATCCTCGCGCGCCACCGGATTGACCGAATGATACATGATAATGGGTATCATGTATTTAGAGCGGACAAAGCCCGCGAACGCCGCTATGCTAATACCCGCGATAATAACTGCCGCGATGATCAGTTTTTTGCGTCTAGACACGACAAATACTCCTTTTCCGTTTCCAGGACCATCTTATCCTGAGAAAAATTTTCCCTGATGAATGACTGCGCCTCTCTCCCCAATTCCTGCCTCTTCGCCGGGTCGTTAAGCAGTAAGATGACCGCCCGGGCCAAGGCATTGCTGTCGGCCGGCTCAACCAGCAAACCATTATAGCCATGCCGGATAAGGGTCCTGATCCCGCCGACATTCGAGCCGATCACTGCCAGGCCGCCGGCCATCGCCTCCATCAGCGCCAGCCCTAATCCTTCCTGTAACGAAGGCATGACAAAGATATCCAGCGCGGCCAGGGCCCCGGGAGTATCCCGGACCTCGGGAATAAAAAAGACGCTCTTGGCTATTCCCAGAGAAGCGGACAACCGCTCCAGCTCCCCCTGCATTTTTCCCGTACCGACGACAAGTAATCGCGCCGACGGATACGACTCTAAAACCGGCTGCATCGCCTCAATAAGGTATTTATGCCCCTTGACATCCGAAAGCCGCGCGATGATCCCGATCACCGGCCCTTCGCCCAAACCCAGCTTTTGCCTTATCTGTCTTCTGTCCTCTGCCTTCCGACTTCCAAATCTGTCAATATCTATGCCATTGTGAACCACGGCGATTCTCTTCTCGTCTAACTTAAAATCCCTGACCAGGTGTTCTTTCACCTGCTCGCTGATGGCGATCACCTTATCCCCCCAGCAGGGGAAAAGCCTGCGCAGGAGGCGCCTTTTAAAAAAACCGTGGCAGGTAAAGATATGCCTTACCCCGGTAAGCTCCTGCAGGAAACACCCCAGGAGCTGGGTTGTCCGGCTGTGCGAATGCACGATCCCGATCTTCTCCCTCTTGATTATAGCGGATAATTTAAACCCGCAAAAAATTATTTTCGGGTTGATCTCTTTTTTAGTCCTGATCGGGATGGGGATATAGGCGATCCCTTCTTCTTGCAAGCGGAACGCCAGTTCCCCGCCGGAAGAAGCGATATATACGTCATGCCCCCTCCTCTTCAATCCCACGGCAAGGGTTAAAACATAACTGGTTATTCCGCCGGTATTAAGATGGTTGGTAATAAATAAAATTTTCATTGTTTTTAAGGGGACAGTGATCTTTTTTCCAAAAAGGTCGCTGTCCCCTTATGTCCCCTTGAGGCTTTGTACTTTAGCCTTAATCAGCAACTTATCCACCGCCTCCAGCACCTCTTCGACCGTGATCAGGTTCATGCACTTCTTGCGCCGGCACCTTGGTTTATAACAAGGGCTGCAATCCAGATCTTTCCTGATGATAGCGCTATGCCTTGCCGGAGGCATGTGCCTTGCCGGGTCAGTCGGCCCGAAAAAGGCGATCACCGGCACGCCGACAGCCGCGGCGATATGCAAAGGCGAAGAATCCGCCGAGATATACAAGGCGCAGCGTTTGATGAGGCAGGCCAGCTGGTTAACGCTGGTCCTGGCGCAGGCATTGATGATCTTGGTATTTTTCACCATCGCGGATAAGGCATTCGCCTGCTCTGCGTCCAGCTCGGTGCCGGTAACAGCCACGCGTATGTTCCTGGCCCCCAGCTCTTCGCATAGCTTGGCGATCCTGTCCCTGGGCCAGGCCTTGGTAAGCCAGCGCTTGCTGGCGCTGATATTGATCCCGATGATCTTCTGGTCCGCGCTCAGCCATTCCCCGCCCAGTAAATTATCGATGTACTCCTCGTCTTCCCTGCTCGGCCATAATTCCAGGCGGTTATCGCGCAGGTCTATCCCCAACAGCTTCAGCAGCCGGAACTGATGCGTTACCGGGTCGATCGCCGGCTTCTCATCCTTGATCCGGTGGTTGAGCAAGAAACTAAATTTACCGTTATCGTAACCGTAGCGCTCCAGGCTCAAGGAAAGAAAAGAAAGCAGGTGGCTGGCCCGGTTATTCTGCAGGTCGATGACCAGGTCAAAATTCTTTTTTCTTAAGATCCGCGCGATGTGCAGCAGCCCCCGGAGCCCCTTATCTTTGCCCTTGAGGTCCACGACCAGTAATTCATCGATATAAGGGCACCTGAGCAGGATATCCCTGGATTCTTCACCTACCAGGACACTTATCTTATGGCGCGGGAACTTTTCCCGTATCGCCCTTAAGCCCGCGGTCGACAGGATTATATCTCCCAGCGAGCTTATCTTGATGACCAGGAGCTTGAAATTACCCAGGGCGTCCTTATAGGCATCGAGCGTATTGTTCACCATCAATTCGATATTGTATTTTTCTTTGACTTTCTGATACGCCGCCTCGGCGAGAGCGCGCGCCAGCGCCGGCTCTTTGAATATTTTGATCACCGCCTCGGCCATACTCTGGGGATCGCTCGGCGGGACCAAGAGCCCGGTCCTGCCGTTTTCAATGATATCCACCACCCCGCCTACCGACGTTGCCACTACCGGCACGCCCGCGGCCTGCGCCTCGATGACCACCCTGCCAAACGCCTCATGCGTAGTAGTCGCCAGGACCAGAAGGTCCAGATTGGAGAGTATCTCGGGAATATTCCTCTGCGTGCCTAAAAATTCGGTGCAATGGCCCAGCCCCAATCTCCTCACCAGCACCTGGATCTGCTCTTTATACGCCTGCTTTGAATTCGGGGCATCGCCGACGATCCAGATCTTGAGCGCGGGTATGGCCCGGGCCGCCTTGGCCATGGCCTTAATAAAATAAAGGTGGCCTTTCAGCGGGGTGATCCTGCCGATAATGCCGACATGGAATTCCTTATCCCTCTTGGCGTCGGGGCTGGCATACCTGAATTTAGCCGTGTCCACGCTGCGGGGGATAAGCCGGATCCTTTCGTAAGGGACGGCGAAGTCTTCGATCATGTGCCGGGCGATGCAATTACTTAAAACGATCACCAGCTTTGCCCAGCCCATCACGTAGCTGAACGGATGCTTTTTGTAGTAGCCGTGGCAGGTGGTGATGAATACGGTCCTGGTGGCGCGCGCGGCAAAATAGGCGATCCAGGCGGGCACGCGCGAGCGGGCATGTACGATATCGATCTTTTCCTTCCGGATGATCTCTTCCAGCAGAGGGACCGTCTTAATGATCGACAAAATCGATTTTTTATGCACGGGGAGCTGATAATGAATGCCTCCGGCCGCTTCCAGTTCCTTGACCAGAGATCCGCCGGCAGAGACTACCACCGCCTTGTGGCCCATACGCGTCAAGCGGCCGGCCAGGTCCAGGGTCCCGGTCTCCACACCGCCGACATTCAGCTCAGGTAAGATCTGGAGTATGTTCATAATATTTTATCTACTGCCTCACCCACTGTTTCATTATCCTTCAAGAGATTGGCCGCGGGCTTATTGCGCCACAGGTCTTCTATCTTCTGTCCCAGGGAATCAACCGCGCTTAAAATTATATGCCTGCCCCCGGCCAGATTATTAAGGAATAGTTTATGCCGCCGGTCCAGCTTCCCGGGCCCGAATACCAGCACCGGCTTGCCGCTGTTAGCCGCCTCGGAGATCATCGAGATGCTCTCCGGAGAAACGACAATGACCTTGCTTAAGCCCAATATCCCTCCTGTTGCCTCGGGGCAATTCTTCTCATTAGCGATGATCATCAGGGCGCAGCGCGCGTGATCCTTGAATTCCCTCCTGACCAGCTCCTCCACTGCTTTTCCGGTGCGGCGCGAAGTAGTGACCAAGATATCCGCGCCTGTTCTTTCGGAAACTGCTTTGATCTGCCGGATGACCCCGGCTACCGCTGCCGGATCAAGATGGAAACCCCTGCTATCCCCGCCGAGCAATAAACCGATACAGCCGCCGGAAGGCGGAAAACGCGGGAAAGAAGACCGCAGTAATTTAGCGGCCTGCTCCTGTAAATATGCTTCATTGACCAGATTCAATGCCGCCTGCGTTACCACCACGTTCTTTTTTCTCGGCGGAGAATCGTGCCGCGGCATGATCACCAGGTCGAATTTATTCACGCTCAAGACCGACGGCCGCATGACAACCACGGACCTGCTCAGGTTCTGGCGCGAAATTATAAAATTGACCGCCGCAAGAGCTGAACCGCTGGAAAGGACGATATCCGGCCTGCCGCGCCAAAGCGTGCCGAATGTTTCGGCGTCAAGCGCATCCCTTAAACTGCCCAGGCATCCCTGGCAGCAGTACTTCCCTGCCAACAGCCCGCTTAAGGATAGAACCGCCCCGGCAAATCTATGCTTGAATTTTACTTCCGCGACATTTACTTTTACGCGCAAACCTCTCTTCTCCAGCCGTTCCTTAATGATCCGGCAGGCGGCCTCTGACTGGCGCAGGTGCCCTGCCTTACCGTCGCTCAAAATAAGGATCTCCCTCTGATCCGCGTATTTCCAGATCTTATAGGTCCAGAGATATTCTTTGGGATAGGCCCTGATCAGGGCCTCGAAATGCCGGGTGGCCTTGATCAGGTTCCCGGAAATATCCCTTTCCAGGTCCCCGCTCCGGCTTAAGGCGAACTCTTCTCCCACTAATACCTTTACCCGCGGCCCGCGGTTGCGCAGGAAATATACCGGGAGCATCACCGAGCCGTATTTCAAAGCCAGCTTTATCCCTCCGGTAGACATAGAAGCGGCCTTGCCGAAAAAATCCACCAGTTCTCCGCTCTTGCCGCCCTGGTCCAGGGTTATACCCACGGCGGCATTATTCTTCAACGCCTCGATCAACTGCTTCAAACCGCCTTCCTTGGTGATGATCTTGCACCCCTTTTGCCGGCGGTATTTATTCAACAGTTCATTTAAAACGGGAAAACCCTGGTCCTTCACGAAAAGGTAGAACGGAAAACCGCAATTCGCGCAGATGATGTTGGCCAGCTCCCAGCTCCCTGAATGCACCGCCAGGAGCACTACCCCCTTCCCCTTTTTCAGGCCGTTATAAATATTTTCCAATCCCTCTATCTCGATATACCTGCGCATATAGCGCTGGTCGACCCTGGGGATCAGTAATATCTCAATCAGGCTCTGCCCGAAGGAACGGTAAAATTCTTTGGTGACCCGGGCTACCCCGCAGGGAGAGAGCTCTTCGCCCAGGGCGTGCTTGATGTTGGCGTAGCATCTGGCCTTGTGCTTGAGGTCGAAATAATAGAACCAGTCCCCGAGCCGGCGGCCGGCGAAAAGTGTCCATTCGACCGGAAGAGCCCGGAAGACCGCCCCCAATACCCTAAAGAGGATACAGGCCGAGTAATCGATCAAAAAATTGCTTTTCATGCGTAATTATTTTCAGCCCGATGCGCAGGGCCAATAGCTTGCTGCCCTTGAATATATTCAATTGCGCCTCGGATAGCCTGGCGCAGTCTTTTTCGGTAGTCAGGATCAGGTCCGCTCCGCGGCTAGCGCATTCGGCAGAGATAACCGCAAGCTCTTCGTCGCTGTAATGATGATGGTCGTCGAACTTCAACTCCAAAGCGATCCTGGCGCCTGCCTTGACGGCTAACGCGGCGAAGGAAGCGGGATCGCCTATGCCTGAGAAAAGGACAACGTTTTTACCTTGCAGAAAATCCGGCGGCAATGCCAACGCGGGTTCCGCGATCTCATAAAAACCCGCTGTCTCATGCCTTGACTCCACTACCGGCGCGCCGGGATTGATTTGCGCTAAAGCAGCTTTTACCTCTTCCGGGCCCCGGCCCAGGTCTGTCTTGGTCAGAAAGAAAATGTCCGCTTCTTTAAGAGTAGAAAGCGGTTGACGCAGCAGGCCCCGGGGAAGCATATGCCGGTTGCCGAAACCTTCGGGCACGCTGACCGTAACGATCTCCAGGTCCTTTTTTATCCGCCATTGCTGCAGCCCGTCATCGATGATAACCGTATCCACTCCGTACTCTTCGACCGCCCTTTTGGCTGACTTGACCCTGTCGCTTCCCACGATCACCGGGACATCCCCCAATTTCTTAAGCAGCATGGCGGGCTCGTCTCCCATCGTCGTTTCAATCCTTTTATAACCCCTGCTTAATACGGCAACTTTACGGCCCTGGCCCCTCAGGAAACCGCTGATCAATTCTACCAACGAGGTCTTGCCTGTGCCGCCAAGGGTAATATTCCCCACGCTGATCACCTTGCACCTTAATCTGGCCGGCCTCAGCCGGTAAAAGGCGATCAAACCCCTGATCAGGCCTCCGTAGATAAAAGAAGCGATGAGCAGGAAAAATTTCAGCAGCGCGGCCAAACTCCCCTTGCGCCTCTCCGTAACCAGGCCATAAAGATATTCTTTCATAAGCTTATTATAATAACACAGGGAAAAACAAGATTCAATATCTTTATCAGGAAGAAAAACCTATAATAGGCAAGGGGATAGGAGAAATTACGGCTTGATTATCGCCGCGATATCCTGCAGTCTGTCAACAATAAGATCCGCCTTTTTGAGGTAGGCCGCAGGCAGGCTGGTAGTGACGGCAACGCAGGGCATACCCGCTCTTTTAGCAGCTTCGATGCCCAGGGGCGCGTTCTCCACCACCAGGCATTGGCCGGGGCTTAAACCCAGGAGCCGGGCGGCTTTTAAATACGGGTCAGGATGGGGTTTCCCCTTTCTAACTTCGTCTCCGGCTACGATCACCTTGAACCGGGAGATGACCTTATGGGGAAGAATGGCATTCACTTCTTTCCGGGGGCTGCCGGTGACCAGACTCAGAAGATAACCCTTTTTCCGCAAAGACGCCAGGAGCTCCTGCGCTCCGTTAAAAACAAAACGCCGGAATAATCTCCGGAATATTTTCTGGCGCCGGGCAAAAACCTCTTTGAGCAGCGCGGGGGCAGGCGTCTTCCCTGCCCGGATAAACAGGTCTTTAAGCGTCTTGCTCCATTTCTCCCCCTCCTTGCAGTAAACCTCGAAGCAGCTTACGCGCACGCCATACGGCCGCAAGGCCTCATACCAGGCCAGGAAATGGTACGGCATGGAGTCGATGATCACACCGTCCATATCGAAGATAACCGCCTTAGGCCTGGCTTTGAGTTTTAGCATGAATCCGTGGGATTAAGGGAAATATTCCTATCGATAAACTCGACGAGTTCTTCCTGGATAGCGGAAGGCAGATGCACAAACTCCACCCCTATACCCGGGTAGGAATGCGGCTGGACCTGTCGGTCGGGGATCCAGACCACCTTAGCCTCCAGCTCCAGTTCCGCCCGCCTGGGAGGGAGCCGCAGCCTGATGATCACTTCATCCCCCAGCTTGAACTTATCGCAGCCAAAAATAAAAGCCCCTATGGCGCTTATATTCAGGACATCCAATTTCAGGCAGACGGGATTGGCGGCGTGCTTGGCCTTCAGCTCGACCTTGATGTCGATGGGGAGCCGCTTGAACCTGCGGCGCAGCTGCATCTTTTTGATCTCCTCGATCGCCTTATCTTCCTTGAAGGCGTTCAGCGCCGGTTCTTCGCCGGGGAATATCTCGATCACCCTCTCCAGGCCGGCGATGCAGAAAATATTCCTGATATGCTGCGGCACGTTGCAGAATTTCATCCTCCCGTGATTATTGATGATCTCTTTATAGGCAATGACGATGACGGAGGCGCCCATGTAATCGATGAAATCCACATCCTCCAGGTTGCAGAGGATATCATTATAACCGTCATGCACAAGCTGCCCGACCATCTCCACCAGATTAGCGGAGTTGACGTCAATGCGTCCGGCAAGGTCCAGGATCACCACGCTGTTATTCTGCCTTACTTTAATTTCCATTAAGCGCTCCCATAGTTTTGATCGCCTCGATATTCCTGAGGGCCGCGCCCCGGTTACCCGCGATCAACTTAGCCGCGCGTTCTCCCATGGCGGCGGCAAAACCGGTATCCTCTGACAGGCGCCTGATGCCGCCTTCCAGTTCTTCCGGCGTACGCGCCATTATAGCAGAATTTTTTTCCAGGAACATCCTGCTTATATCGCGGAAATTGAACATGTAGGGCCCGAAAATAACCGGCTTGCCGCAGGATGCGGGCTCCAGGATATTATGGCCGCCCTTCTTGATCAGGCTCCCTCCCACAAAAACAATATCACTTGCGCAGTAGAAATTCATCAGGTTTCCGACGGTATCCAGGATAAAAATGGTTGGCCGGTTGGCCGGTTGGCCGGTTGGCCGGTTAGATCGACTAATCCTTAACGCGTTAAACCCGCTTTTTGAAACTATTTTCTCTACCTCCCCCGCCCTCTCCGGATGGCGCGGGCAGAGCAAAAGGCGCAGCCCCGGGAATTTAGGCAGAAGTTTTTTGTAAATGGCCAGTATTGTCCCTTCCTCTCCGCGATGGGTCGAACCGGCCACCAGCAGCCGGTTACCCGGCCCCATACCCAGTTTATCGCGGTACTCCGCGCGGTATTTTTCCAGGTCGGCGCAGTCATGGATATCAAACTTCATATTCCCGGTCACTCTGATCTTTTCCGCCGCCACTCCCAGCTGCCTTAACCTTACGGCGTCAGTATCGGCCTGGGCGCAAAATAAACTGACCTTATTTAAAATCGGCGAGATCAACGGCTTAATGGCTGAATACCCCCTGAAGGAATTGTCGGATATCCTGGCATTAACCGTAACGATGGGGATATTCTTCCGATGTAGGCAGGTGATCAGGTTCGGCCAGATCTCGGTCTCGGCGATGATAAAAATCCCGGGGTTGATCCTGTTAATCACGCGGCGGACGATAAAACTGAAATCCAGGGGCAGGTAGGTCACCAGGTCGCCTCTTTTTGCCAGGTTGCGGGCGATCTTATTCCCGGTGGGAGTGACGGTAGAGATAACGAATTTTTTAGCGGGATAAACTTTACGCAGCCCCTCGACCAATCCGGCCACGGCTATCGCCTCGCCGAGCGAAACGGCATGCACCCAGATCGGCCGCTTCAGGTCATCGCCGCCGCGGAGGATGCCTGCGCGTTGAGCAAAACCCTGATGGAACTTTCCCTTCAGCAGGTATACCGGCAGGCAGATCAGGGTAAAGAGCAAAAATATCAGGTCATAGAGTATGAACATTTTAGTCTACCGATTAACAATTTTACGCGTGCGGATGCGCCTTATCATAGACGCTCTTCAGCCGGTCTGTGGTCAAGTGGGTATAGATCTGCGTGGTAGAGAGGTTGGCGTGCCCCAACAGCTCCTGCACCGTGCGCAGGTCAGCCCCCCGGTTCAATAAATGCGTGGCAAAAGAATGCCTGAAGGTATGCGGCGATACCCCGCGCCGGATCCCCGCGCTTTTGAGATATTTCTCCACGATATCGCGCACGCCCCGGGTCGAGATGCGTTTACCGTTCTTGTTCAGGAAAAGCGCGCTCCCCTGCTTTTTCCTCTTATCCAGATACCTTCTAATCGCTCCCAGCGCCGCCTCGCCTATCGGCA
>Ga0265297_10009728_pt1 | contig 12296 bp, 15 predicted proteins | sample Munlanlwell13791_FD_192502 | JGI IMG/M metagenome (GOLD analysis project Ga0265297, IMG submission 192502) | Leachate microbial communities from a municipal landfill in Southern Ontario, Canada - Leachate well 137-91 | ecosystem: Engineered > Solid waste > Landfill > Unclassified | place...
CGGCCATGGCTTTTGTCGGATTATGGCCGTAATCGGAAATCAAGATAAAAGGTTTTGTTCGGATTATTTCAAACCTTCTCCAGGCTCCTTTGTAATCTGATAAGGCCTGAAAACTGATTTTGTCTGGAACGTCTAACACTCTGGCAACGGTCAAGGCTTCCAGAGCATTGTAAATATTATGTTCTCCTGGAACCTTTAGTATTTTCTTAAGTTTTTTAACTTCGGGTTGCCGTAAAGAATATCTTTCTATATTGAAACCGGTTTTCCCTTTCAATATCTTTCTGATATTCTTGTCGTTTCCATTTGCCACCAAAATACCGCATTCGGGAAGATGAGAGATATATTTCTTAAATGTTTTGAGCAAATTGTCCAGACTTTTGTAATAATCTAAATGGTCTGCCTCTATGTTTGTCAGGGCAATAATTTTCGGCCAGTAATTTAAAAAAGAAGCAAAATGTTCGTCAGCTTCTATAACTAGGTACTTGCTTTTTCCCACCCGACAGTTTGTATCTCCGAACTCTTTTATTTTAGTTCCGATTATGACTGTCGGATCAAGGCCTGCCTTAACGAGAATCAAAGCTAACATCGCCGTAGTCGTACTCTTTCCATGCGTTCCGGAAACGGCAATGGTAAAATGATCTTTAGTCAATTCACCCAGAGCTTTGGGATAACTTAAGCATCTAATCCCGAGCTTTTCAGCTTTCTTCAGCTGAGAATTTTCTTTATTCACTGCCGGGCTAAAAACTACCAAGTCTGCTTTCTCGGCATTCCCTTCTCCGATTTCCACCCTTGCCCCTTTCTTTTCCAGAAGATCAGTAATCTCAGACCTAACCAAATCAGACCCAGAGACTTTATGTCCTTTGGCTAAATAGTATTGGGCCAGAGCTGAAACCCCTATTCCTCCTATGCCGATGAAATACACTTTCATATTTTTAATGGATAAGATTCCAAAACAGTGTAGTCCGGTCCTCCACTCTTTAAAACGCTTTCCATGACTTCAATAGAGTTAACATCAAAAGTCAGGTTTATTTCTTCGTTCACTTCTGGTCTTTCTTCTGGTTCCATCTGTTTCCATTGCCAAGTTTTCATCCTGCCCAAAGTGATATGCGGAGTATAAGCTCTATTTTCGGCCTTAATTCCATTGATCGGATTATCAAACAGGACATTCTCCAGTTCCGACTGAAGTTTTCCCAGTTCTTTTGATTTCTCTCCTCCCGCCCATATCATCCTGGGAGGAGTTTTCTTCGGAGGACCATACATTATCCTGTTGAGTTTTATTGAAAAAGACTGGTTTTTAGAAACAATTCCTTCCACTGTTTTGCAGATTTCCAGAATGTCATTGTCTGCAACATATCCCAGAAAGACCAGGGTTATGTGAATATTGTATGGTTTCGTCCATCTTACGGGTAGATCCGGCCATTTTTCCTGGTACTCTGACAGTTTTTTTCTTGTATCTTCGGGCAGATTAACGGCGATAAAAATACGGTGGTTCATATATGACCATCATATCAGCATATTGACTGTTTTTCAATTTTAGATAAAAATCAAAAAATAGAGGAAGAAAAAAGAAAATTGCACTTTCCCAATTCGTTTTGGCAAATATAAAAGAAAGGGGGTGAAAGAAATGGCAGAATCTAATCTTCTTTTAGCAGAAGGGATAAAAGAGTCCGAAAGGTCAGAAGAGGATAATTCAAATGAATTAGTGCCTCTTGCAGAGATTTTTTCTCCTGACCAGATGATAGATGCAATTTTGGCGTTGAGAGCCAAACCGTATGACACATCATTGAGAGACAAAATCATTTTATCTAATTCTAAGTTGGTCTATCATTTTGCCATAGAGATGTTGAATGGAAAATCCAATATCGGTATTCTCGAACTTAAAGATTTATGCCAGGAAGGGAAAATTGGCCTTATGATTGCCCTCGAGAAATTTGATCCAGACATGGGATGGAAATTTTCTACCTATGCCGTCCCATGGATTCGTCAGAGGATGCAACGGGCGATCAGAAATACCTCTCAAACTATCAGAGTTCCACACCACATTGATGAAAAACTAAGAATGATCCTGATAAGACGAAGGGAAATGACCCAAGAGTTTGGGCAAGAGCCAAGCATAGAAGAAGTAATCAAAACAATGGGAATGACTACTGCCGAATCCGTATTAATCCATAAAGCCTGGATTTCACGCGACCCTGTTTCCTTAGACAACGTTTTATCAGACGGAGAATACCAGGACAACCAAACTTTAGGCAATAACGTTCCCGGCCCAGAAGATCCGAATCCCGATGAAGAAATAATAAGGCAACAGATACTGGACATTCTGGACCAGACGCTTACTCCCCGTGAAAAAAGAATTATGATGCTAAGATTTGGCATAGAAGACGGAAATTCCAAAACCCTGGAAGAAGTCGGAAAGCAATTCGATATAACCAGGGAAAGAGTCCGTCAGATTGAAGCAAAAGCCATTCGGAAGCTACAACGATGTCCCGATCTGGAATCTATTTACAAGGATTTAATAACATGAACGCTATTATTTTTCAAAAAGTGGTAGCGTCTTTTTTATTAAATTATGCTAAAATTTAATTATGAAAGAAGCTTATTTATACGAAAAACTGGAGAATAACAAGGTAAAATGTTCAAACTGTGCTCATTACTGCAATATTATGCCAGAAAAAAGAGGGATTTGTGGCGTTAGGGAAAACAAAAAAGGGAAACTATACTCTTTAAACTATGGTAAAATTGTAGCTTTAAACGTGGATCCTATTGAGAAAAAACCTCTTTACCATTTTCTCCCAAAAACCTATTCCCTATCTCTTTCGACTGTAGGATGTAATTTCAAATGCCAGAACTGCCAAAACTGGAAAATCTCTCAATTCTCTGGGAAAGAAATCCCTGGGAAAAAGCTTACGCCAGAAGAGATAATCAGAATGGCAAAAGACAACAATCTTCCTTCCATCTCCTACACTTATACTGAACCTGCCATTTTTTCCGAATACGCTTTGGACATAATGAAACTGGCAAAGAATCAAGGAACTAAGAACGTCTGGGTAAGCAACGGCTTTTGGTCGAAAGAACTGTTTGATATGATTTTCCCCTATCTTGATGCGGTGAATGTTGACATAAAAGGCTTTACGGAAGAGTTTTATAAGAAATACTGTTCAGGAAGACTGGAACCGGTATTGGAAACTTTAAAAAGATTAAAGAAAAAGAAAATCTGGACTGAAATTACCACTTTGGTCATCCCAGGCATAAACGACCAAAAAGAAACGTTTAAGAATATTGCTAGCTTTATCAAGAAAGATTTAGGAGAAGAAACTCCTTGGCATGTGGCCAGATTTTCCGGAGCTGTTTCCTGGAAATTGAATAACATTTCAGATACTCCTTTAGAAACACTAAAAACTGCTTATAGGATAGGTAAAGAAGCGGGTTTAAAATACGTTCATGTAGGAAACGTGCCAGGATTTAGTACTGAATAAAATTATGTTGGTTTTTGCATCAATTTCACCCCATCCGCCGATAATCTTGCCTTCGGTTGGTTCCGAAGAAGACAGAAAGAAAGTTAAAAAGACGATTGAGAGTCTGAAGATTTTGGGTAAGAAATTTTCCGAAACCAAATCTCAGGAAATTATTATCTCTTCTCCCCACCCAGACTGGGGGTTTAACGTTCCCCTATTCTTTATTGCCAAAGATTTTAAAGGAGAAATTAAAACCTGTTTAATGGGGATTGAAGAGCCGAAATTCTATTTTGAAGAAGGAAAGAGAATACATGATCAACTGGATAAAAACAGAAGGTACGCTTTGGTCGCCTCGGCCGACCTTTCCCACTGCTTGAAGAAAGATGGTCCCTACGGATTCCAGCCAGACGGTACCAAGTTCGACAAAGAATTGCTGGAATTCTTAAAGAAAAAAGATGTCCCTAATATTTTGAAATTAGATGAAAAATATCCTGGAGCCGGAGAGTGCGGGTTAAGGTCTATTTGTTTTATGCTGGGAGTTCTCGAAAAGGCAAAAGCAAATTGGAAAGCAGAGATTCTATCTTACGAAGGACCTTTCGGAGTCGGTTATTTGGTCGCTAATATTAAATTATAGCCATGGATATAAAGAAAATTGAAAAAGTTTTGGAGAAAGAGCCGGCTTTTCGTTTAAAGCAAATAAAGAAAGCTGTTTTCGGAGACTTGGTCGGAGACTGGAACGAGATTACCACCTTGCCTCAGGCTTTGCGTCAGAAGTTGGCAGAAAGCTGCTCCATTCTAGAGTTGGAAGCAGAAAAAGTCTTGACTTCGAAAGACAACCAGACGATCAAAGCCCTATTTAAACTAAGGGATGGTTTAAAGATAGAGTCTGTTTTAATGAAGCACGAAGACGGGAGAAAAACTGTTTGCGTGTCTTGCCAAGCCGGCTGCACCATGGGCTGCCAATTTTGTGCTACCGGGCAGCAGGGTTTCAAAAGGAACCTATCCAGTTCGGAAATAGTTGACCAAATCCTTTTTTTCTCGAGGTTACTTAAAAAAACAAAAGAAAGGATCAACAATATTGTTTTTATGGGTATGGGAGAACCATTTCTGAACTATCAGAATGTTTTGGAAGCAATAAGAATTCTGAACGATAAAGACGGATTGAACATCGGCAGTCGCCACATTTCTATCTCCACCTGTGGAATTACGGAAGGGATCAAAAAACTGGCGAAGGAAAAACTGCAAATAAACTTAGCTATTTCTCTCCACGCCTCCAATAACGAACTGAGGACAAAATTAATACCGATAAACAAAGACTATCCTATTGAAAAGATATTGGCGGCGGTTGAAGATTACGTAAAGCAGACAAAAAGAAAGGTGATGTTTGAATATTTGATGATAGAAGGGGTAAATGACTCCCCTATCCATGCGAAAGAGTTGATAAATCTTTTGAAAACCCCCCTCTATTTTGTTAATCTTATATCATTCAACCCAGTTGGCCATTCTTTTTTAAAACCGTCAACCGGAAAGAAAATAAAAATATTCAAAGAAATCCTGGAAAAAGCCGGAGTCCAGGTTACTCAACGCCACAGATTTGGCAAAGAAATTAAAGCCGCCTGCGGACAACTGGCCGGAGAAAACTAGGGCGATGAGAACTTTGTTCTCATCTTCACCTTCGTCCGCCAAAGCGGACTCAATATATGAAATTTACATTAAAAGGACCATTCAAGGAAAATCTCTATAGCCTTATGAGAAAGAGCGGATACTCTTTTTCAAGGAAAGATCCTGACGAAACAGAGTTTATCTTTTCCCGGCCGGCCAGAGGCTATCCCAGATTCCATATCTATCTGAAATTTAATAAAGAAGACTTAATCCTTAATCTCCATTTAGATCAGAAGAAACCGATTTACAAAGGCGCCACAGCCCACGGTGGTGAATACGAAGGCAAATTGGTTGAAGGAGAAGTTGAAAGGATAAAAGATGAAATAAAATCTAAATAATATGAAATATACTTATAAGGAAATATCGAAAAAGATAGAAAAATTAGTAGAGAACGAATGTAAGAAACCGGCCAATATCTTTGGTCGCGGCTTCTGGACGCATCACATTGTTCCTATGGCCAAATATTCTTTAGAATTGGCGAAAAGATCCAAAGCAGATAAGCAAATTGTGGAATTGGCCGCCCTATTGCATGATATAGGCGTTATCAAGGGAGACAGAGAAACCCATCATATTTCCGGAGCAAAGGAAGCAGAAAAAATCCTTAAAAGGTTTGATTACCCTAAAGAGAAAATTGAAGCAATAAAACACTGTATTTTAGCCCACAGGGCAAGCAAATCTATAGAAAGGAAAACCATAGAAGCAAAATGTATTGCCAGCGCCGATGCCATATCCCATTACGAGGAAATCCCCCAGCTTTTCGAATCTGCATTCACTAGATTTAAAATGAATCCTCAAGAAGCAACTCACTGGATAGTGGGTAAATTGGATAGGGATTGGAAAAAATTGACTCCCAAAGCTAAAGAGATAATCAATGAAAAACGCAAGGCAGTTAAACTAATCTTCAAGAACCAATGAACCAATATACTTCTTTAGCCAAAAAAGCCACAGAAACATACGTAAAGGAAAAGAAGATTATTCTTCCTCCAAAAAACCTGTCTAAAGAATTATTAGAAAAGAGAGCTGGAACTTTCGTGACTATCGAAAAGGAGGGGAAACTAAGAGGATGCATAGGCACTTATTTACCGACCAAAGAAAACATTGCAAAAGAAATAATCCAAAACACAATCTCGGCGGCTACGGAAGATTATAGATTTGGGGAAATAAAAAAAGAGGAGCTTCCCTATTTATCCTATACAGTATATATCTTAAATCCGCCAGAATTAGTGAAAAACATAAAAGAACTGAACCCAAAGAAATATGGTATCATTATAAGGACGGCGGATAAGCCGACGAGATCCGCTTTGCTGCTTCCGGATTTGGAAGAAGTCAATACGACAGAAGAACAAATGGATATAGTCTGCCAGAAAGGAGGAATAAATCCAGCAGAAGACAAACTAATCGTTTTCCGTTTCACCGTGGAAAAACATGAAGAAAAATAAGGAAAAACAGAAGAAGAAAGAAAAAGAAGAAACCGCCATCCAAGAGATAGTGAACCATTACTTTTACAGCAAGGGTTATACTTTGGATAAGATAAAGAAAGATGCCAAAAAGAAAAAGATAGTCTATTCCAGATTTACCAGGCCGGCCAAGCAATTATTGGAATTAGCAGGCTCTACTAAAAAAGCCAAAAAAGCGATAGATAAAGTGGCCGAATGGGCGAAGTCAAGAAAACTGGATTACGCTATTGAAACTGTTTTCAAGAAATGGCTGGAAATAGACAGGTTGAAGCCAAAGGAAAAGGTAAAAAAGCCTTATTACAGAAATAATCCCATGGTCTGGTCGGAAACCAAAAGAAAATGGTACGTTGTTGAGGACGACTCAAACTGGCTGGAATTTGCCGACAAGGAAGACGAAATTGACTGGAGAATAGAAGAATAAATTTATGAAGACTATTTTTCTGGGAACCCCGGATTTCGGGGCAATTATTTTAGAAAGATTAATTAAATCAGGCAATAAGCCGTTTTTGGTTATAACTGAAGTTGATAAGCCTATTGGCAGAAAACAGATTATGACTCCCTCGCCAGTGAAGGTTTTGGCGGGAAAATATGATATTCCGGTTGCCCAGCCGGATAAAATAAGCGATTGGAATTTAGAAATTAAAAACTTAAAACCAGATTTGGGAATTATCGCCGCCTACGGCCAGATTCTGCCCAAAGACATTTTAGATATTCCTCAATACGGTTTTTTAAACGTTCATCCTTCTTTGTTGCCTAAATACCGTGGTCCCTCCCCTATCCAAACTGCCATTCTTAAAGGTGATAAAAAAACAGGGGTGTCCATTATAAGGATTTCAGAAAAAATGGATGCCGGCCCCATTCTTTCTCAAAAAGAAATGGAGCTAAACCAAGGAGAAACATTCTTATCGTTACACGACAAACTGGCTGAGGTTGGAGCTGAACTGCTTCTTGATATTCTTCCAAAATTATCAAAAGGTAAAGCTTACTTTATAAACCAGGAGGAAAAAGAAGCGACTTACACAAAAATATTAAAAAGAGAAGATGGCAAAATAGATTGGCAATTGCCAGCCAAAAATATTGAAAGACAAATCAGGGCGTTTGATCCTTGGCCTGGTAGTTATACTGTATGGGAGAATCGCAAAATTAAAATAAAAAAAGCCAGATTGTTTAGAAATCCTGGCAATGCTAAATATCCGGTAGGAAAAGTATTGGTTGTTCTTGATAATGAAATAGGCATTCAGTGCGGAGACGGAGATTTCTTAGCGGTGGAAGTTTTGCAGCTGGAAGGGAAAAAAGAAATAAAGGCTGATGATTTTTTAAGAGGATACAACGATTTTATAGGAGCTATCTTGGAATGAATAATTGGCAGAAAATAAAACTTAATCCCAAGCTTAAAGAAATTCAGATGAAAAGAGCTGAGATATATGATCTGGTCAGAATCTTTTTCAAAAAGAAAGGGTTTTTGGAAATGCAAACTCCAACCTTAGTTCCCTGCGCTGGTCAGGAACCCTATCTTTCCCCTATCAGAGTGGATTTTAAAGACGACAAAGAGAAAAAGTACGAAGGTTTTTTAATAACTTCTCCAGAATATTCCTTAAAGAAGCTTTTGGCCGCTGGATTCGACAAGATGTTCGAAATAGCTAAAGTTTTCAGGGGGAGAGAAAGCTTTGGAGGGATCCACAATACTGAATTCACTATGCTGGAATGGTACAGGGCCAAATCAGACTACAAACAGATTATGAAAGATACGGAAAGCCTTGTCTATTTCCTTAATAAAAAAATAAATAAATCCGAGTATTTGGATTACCAGAATAATAAAATAGACTTAACTATCCCTTGGACAAGGATTAAAGTTAAAGAAGCTTTTTCAAAATATTCCGGGATTAATTTAGATAAAGCTAAAACTCTTAAATCTTTCAAATCCCAGATTAAAAATAAAGACTATTTGGCTGATGACTGGAATAGCATATTTTATAGCGTCTTTTTGAATGAGATCGAGCCAAAACTACCAAAAAACAAGCCTGTGATAATTTACGATTATCCCCTGCCTCAAGCTTCCTTGGCAAAAAGAAAAGGAAACACCTTTTATGCCGAAAGGTTTGAAGTGTATCTTGGCGGTCTAGAACTGGCTAATGCTTTTTCTGAACTGACGGACGCCAAAGAACAGCTGAAAAGGCTGAGAGAAGAACAGTTATTAAGAAAGAAAATGAAAGATGATTTTATACCTGTTGACAAAGACTTCATTTTATCTTTAAAATTAGGGTTGTTGCCTTCTGGCGGTATTGCTTTGGGTCTAGAAAGGCTGCAGATGCTATTACTCAATATTAAAGACATTAACGATCTGTTGGTTTTTCCAGCTAAACAAATATTTCACTAATATGTTAAACATATCTCAAGTTGAAAAGGGCATGGTTTTGAACATAGAATCCCAACTCCAGACAGTGGCTGAGATTAATTTCGTCAATCCCGGAAAAGGACCTGCCTTTTATAAAATAAAATTGAAGAATTTGATGTCGGGAAACGTGGTTGAAAGGACTTTCAAGTCCGGTGAGCAGTTTGAAGAGGCGGAAATAGAAAAGATAACGGTAAAATTCCTTTATTCCCACAGAGACAAGTTCTTTTTTTCCAAGGAAACTGACCCTTCCGTTAGGTTTGATTTAACAAAAGAACTAATAGGACCGGCCGCAGACTTCATGAAAGAGAACCAGGTTGTCGAAGGCATGGTTTACAAAGGAAACGTCATTAGCATATCCTTACCTATTAAAGTATTCCTTAAGGTGATTGAAGCCCCTCCCGGAACAAAAGGAGACAGAGCTCAGAGTGGCACTAAGACAGTAAAACTGGAAACCGGAGCCTTTATCCAAGTTCCTCTTTTTGTAAAAGAAGGAGATGTGCTTGAAGTTAATACGGAAGCCGGAGAATACGTCAGCAGGAGGACAGAGTAAAAAAAGAAGGGTCTTTTGGACCCTTATACTGTTACCATTGCGTCAACCGTAACCTTGACATAATACCTAAATAGTTCATCCGTTGCTGGATACAGTTTGCCTTTGGGCAGCATCATACTTTCAGAAAAGGCTCTATCGCCTTCCCGTCCTATGATGGCTTTTTTATTTCTTTTCCCGCCTTTTTCTACGAAAAATCCAGCCACATTCAGAAACCTTATATGGCCGTCGTTTTCCGTAATGGAAACGACAATCATTTCTGTTCCCTGACTGGTAGGAGCGCTCATTTGCCACTCCTTACCACATAGAGCCTCCTCATTCAGTATAAGGCCGTTTTCCTTCGCTATGTTGCGCAGAAAACATACCAATCCCAGTTTAGTAAGCTCTTCCGTTAAATTTTTAACAATCATCCTATTCCTCCTATAATCAATCTGTCTTAGTATTATAATGAATTTCTATGCCTTGTCAATCAAGCGTTATGCTTTATCTCTATCACGTCTCCATCCTGCACTATATAATCTTTCCCTTCGGTCCTTATCAACCCTTTTTCTCTAGCTTTAGCGTATCCTCCGGAATTAAGCAAATCTTTCCAATTGATAGCCTCTGCTTTTATAAAATTAGTCTCAAAGTCCGTATGTATTACACCTCCGGCTTTGGGAGCAGTTCCTCCTCGCTTTATCGTCCAGGCCCTAGTCTCATCCGGCCCGGTCGTCAAAAAAGTTATCAAACCGAGTATTTCGTAAGCTTTTTTGATTAATAAATCCAATTCTGATTCAGCGGGCAATCCTAAAGCAATCCTTTCTTCCTTATTTAATCCTGCTGCTTCGTTCTCCGTCATTAGATCTATTATCAAAAATGGCCAGTTGTTTTGTTTAAACTTCTCTATTATTTCTTTATCCACTTCTTCATCTTTCCCGTTTAGCAAATACAGTCTAGGCTTTGAGGTTAATAGCTGATATTGGTTGATGATCTTTTTTTCGTCTTCTTCAAAGCTTTGTTCGCTCAGTATCTTTCCTTCTTCCAAAAGAGCTTTTACTTTTTTTATAACCTCAGACTCCTTTATCGCTTCTTTTTTACCGGCCCTGGCGTCCCCTTCCAAAGTATGGGCTACCTTTTGTACTGTTTCCAAGTCTTTTAAAGTCAGTTCCGTATCCAATATTTCCTTTTCGTCCAAAGGACTTATTTTATTTTGAGTGTTAATGATGTCTGTTTTCAAAAAAGCCCTTAAAACATAAACTATTGCATCTGTTTCTCTGATATTAGCCAAGAACTTATTACCCAAGCCCTCTCCTTTGTTAGCTCCTTTTACCAGTCCGGCAATGTCAAAAAACTCAATAGTCGTGTATATTTTCTTTAGAGATTTCTCCAGTTCGGCCAGCTTATCCACTCTTTCGTCGGGCACCGCAACAACCCCGACATTCGGGTTTATGGTACAAAAAGGATAATTAGCTATATCTACCTGTTTTTGGGTTATTGTTTGGAACAGAGTGGATTTACCTACATTAGGCAGTCCAACTATTCCTATAGATAGCGGCATAATAATATTCTACCTTTTTTCTTTTTCAACTGAAAGGGTTTTCTTTAGTAAAATCCGGTAGAAACTTGTTATGGCTTTTCATCTCCTGAACCCAGCCATGTTCCAATCCCAGTTCCGTCAAATAGCTAAACACTTCCTCAAACTCTTCCTTGTTTATATTTCTGTTTATTTCCGGAAAGTTCTTGGCTCTATAGGTTGGTTCGTATTGGCTTATTAAACTGACGCGGATTTCAGGATCTAATTCTTTGATAAACTTCAAGGCTTTCTTGCTGTTTTCTATATTATTGGGCAGAATCAAATGCCTGACTATAACTTCTTGACTGCCAACCTGCCTTAACATTTCTTTTATGCTTTCTTTGGTTTTCTCTACGTAATTCTTAGCTCCAGAATATTTAAAGGCTACGTTATTATCTCCATATTTGAAATCAGGCAAATAAATATTCACCAAACCTTCAAAACTCTTTAGCATATCTACGTTCTCATAAGCGTTGGAGTTCCAGACTATAGGGATAATCAATCCTTCTTTTTTAGCTTCTAAAATAGGCTGTCTTATCCTTTCTGCCCATATAGTCGGAGAAACCAAGTCAATGTTCAAAGCACCCCTTGTCTGTAAATCCATCATTATCTTTTTAAACTCTTCCTGGCTACAATCTTTCCCAAGATTTTCCTGCGATATCTGCCAGTTCTGGCAGAAAACGCATCTCAAATTGCAACCAGAAAAGAAAATAGTCCCCGCTCCCTTTTGGCCAACTAAAGGCGGTTCCTCACCAAAATGAAGACCAAACCAGGCAATTCTTATTAAATCAGCAGAATTCATATTCTGGATTATAACACAAACGATAAATAAAAAATCCCTTTGTGGTGTTTTGGCTGGTTACAAAGGGACGCAGGGTTAGACCCGCATTTCATGTCTTGCTATTCTGGTGTCTGTCTCCATCTTTGCCAGACCAATAATGATATCAACCAATATGGTAGCTATCAGTTCGTCCGTCCGGCCATTGGCGCCCGAGACTCCGACTGCGATGCCGTCGTGACAGACACCTCCTGCATAGAGGTAGTCGTTTTTTCTCAAGAACCAGGGTTTTTCCGCGATAATGGTACTAGTGGTCGTTTTTCCATGTTCAGCTTCACCCCTTTTCCGTCTGGCGATCTGAGAAAAGTCCTTTTCTCCTCCCCATTTCGGATTCCATGTCTTGGGTTTTATCCCAAACTGAAATTCCAGTACGGGCAGACCAGTTACTCT
>Ga0265297_10009729_pt1 | contig 12295 bp, 10 predicted proteins | sample Munlanlwell13791_FD_192502 | JGI IMG/M metagenome (GOLD analysis project Ga0265297, IMG submission 192502) | Leachate microbial communities from a municipal landfill in Southern Ontario, Canada - Leachate well 137-91 | ecosystem: Engineered > Solid waste > Landfill > Unclassified | place...
TTGAGATGAGCGAACAGGCAGTCCCTATCATATATGCCGCATGCCGGCAGTGTTATTCCCAGGAGTTCGCGGGCCAGATTTTCTCCGATACCGGGCGCAGCGCGCAGCAGCAGGAGGAATTTGTGCGCAAGGTCGTCGCTTCCGGCCACGAAAGCCCGCTGGAGCATGTAAAATTCACCTTTGCCGTTGAAGGCGTTTCCCGGGCGCTCACCCACCAACTGGTCCGGCATCGCCTTGCCTCATATTCCCAGCAGAGCCAGCGCTATGTTAAAGAGAAGGATTTTGATTATATTGTTCCCCCGTCTATTGACCGCAACCCCGAGGCAAAGAAATTATTTGACGGTTTAATGTCCGTGATACAGGAGAAGTATACCGCCCTGCTTAAACTGATGGGGGATGATAAGCTCAGCGGCGAGGCGGCAAACCAGGACGCGCGCTTTGTCCTGCCGCAGGCGGCGGAAACCAAGATCGTATTGACTATGAATTGCCGGGAGCTCATCCATTTTTTTAAACACCGCTGCTGCACCAGGGCGCAGTGGGAGATACGCGAGCTTGCTTCCCGGATGCTCAAGATCTGCAATGAAAAACTGCCGGCGGTATTCTCCGAGGCGGGAGCCAAATGTGTTTCCTTAGGGTACTGCCCTGAAGGGGATAAATTCTGCTGCGGAAAATACCCGGTCAAAGACAAAGTTTTTAAGCCCGCTTAGCAATAAACAGGAATGATAATGGACAGCGATATAACTTTTCAGGAGACGCCTCTTTACCGATCCCACGTATCCTTAGGCGCTAAAATGGCCCCCTTTGGCGGATGGATGATGCCTATCCAATATCAGGGGATACTGGCGGAACACGCGCACACCAGGGAGGGAGTCTCCGTATTTGATATTTGCCATATGGGCGAGTTCATGATCGAGGGCGATGCTGTTTCAAGCGGCCTGGACCGTATTGTCACCCAGAAGATATCCTCTATGCCTCAGGGCAGCTGTCGTTACGGCTTTATGCTTAATGAGCAGGGGGGTGTGATAGATGACCTGGTGGTTTACCGGCTGGATAAGGATCGTTGGATGCTGGTGGTTAATGCCGCGACCATTACCGGGGATGAGGCGAACCTGAAGAAGCATCTTTCCCAAGAGTGCGCTTTTGAGAATGCTTCCCCGCGGACCGGCAAATTGGATATCCAGGGTCCCGGGTCTTTAGAGGCGCTTTCCGGGATATTCGGCGGGCGCCTTAAAGAGCTTAGATATTATACTTTTGCCGATTTTACTTTTGAGGGTGAGAGTTGTATAATAAGCCGTACCGGTTATACCGGAGAGCTCGGATATGAGATTTACGTTTCATCCGGGCGGGTGGTAAAATTATGGGAACGCCTATTATGCGACGCGCGCGTTAAACCTGCAGGCCTTGGCTGCCGGGATACCCTGCGCCTTGAGATGGGGTATCCTCTTTACGGCCATGAATTGGATGTGAACCATACCCCGTTGGCTGCCGGCCTGGATAAGTTTGTCGATCTTTCCAAGGATTTTATAGGGAAAAACGCTTTACTACGCGAGCAAAAGGACGGCCCGCGCGAGCATCTGGTTTGTTTCCGTTCCGATTCCCGCAGATCGGCGCGCAACGGTTATGCCATATTTGACCTTAAGGGCAGCCGTATCGGCACAACCAGCAGCGGCTCTTTTTCTCCCAGCCTTTCGGTGAGTATCGGGATGGGGTATATTACCGGTGAACATCAGCTGGGTGAGAAGCTGGCGATCAAGGACGGGGCCGCGGAAATACCTGTAACCATCGTTAAAAAACCTTTTTATAGCAAGGCATAATTATAATCGGGAAGGGGGAGAGTCGGATGAGTGTGCCAAAAGGCCTTTTTTATACCAAGGATCATGAATGGGCGCGTATTGAAGGTAAGACTGCTTACGTCGGTATCACTGATTATGCCCAGTCAGCTTTAGGCGATATTACATTTGTCGAGCTGCCCAAGAAGGATCAGGCGCTTAAACAGGGCGCTCAATGCGCAACTGTCGAGTCGGTCAAGGCCGCCTCGGAAGTATACGCCCCTCTTTCAGGGACGGTCCATGGCGTCAACGAGGAATTAATCGCGCATCCGGAGCTGGTGAATAGTTCGGCTTATGAAAAGGGATATTTTTTCGTGATCCAGCTTTCAGATGAAGCTGAGAAAGCGAAGCTGATGGATGGTGCCGCCTACGAACGTTATTTAGAAGGGATCTCTAAATGAGCTACGTTCCGCATACGCAGGATGATATAAAGCAGATGCTTAAAACCATCGGGGTTTCAAACATCGATGAGTTGTTTAGAGATATTCCTGCTGCCTTGCGCCCGAAATCATTTAATCTGCCGCAGGGAAAGTCGGAATTTGAGGTTACCCAGGGGCTCAAGCGTTTATCCGTCAAGAACGCGACAGAGCTGGTGAATTTCGTAGGCGCCGGGTTTTACGATCATTTTATACCCGCGGCAGTCGAGGCGATAGTAAGTCGTCCTGAGTTTTATACGGCGTATACGCCTTATCAGCCGGAGTGCTCGCAGGGCTGGCTCCAGGCGATATATGAATACCAGACAATGATCTGCCAGCTTACGGGATTGGACGTGTCCAATGCTTCCCTTTATGACGGAGGGACCGCGCTTTACGAAGCGGCGATGATGGCCATCAGGTTTACCGGGCGTAATAAGATCATTATGGACAGCGGAGTTAATCTTATCTACCGCACCATGCTTTATACTTATACTTCCAACCTTTCTGTTGAATTCGTGGAGATCTCCGTAGTGCACGGGCAGAGTTCGCGCGAGGAGCTTGTTCGGCATCTTGATGACAAGACCGCGGCAGTAATATTACAGAATCCTAACTTTTTCGGCGCTGTTGACGACCATACCGACGTCATTGAAAAGGTACATAAGGTCGGCGCGCTGGCGATCGCTTCCGTCTATCCGGTATCCTTAGGCATGTTAAAGACCCCCGGAGAAATGGGTTTTGATATTGCCACGGGCGAAGGCCAGAGCCTGGGAATACCTTTATCCTTTGGAGGGCCGTATCTGGGTTTTATGAGCGTGAAAAAAGAATTAGTGCGCCAGATGCCCGGAAGGATCGTGGGAGCGACTGTCGACAGCGAGGGCAGGAGAGGATATGTTTTGACTTTGCAGACCCGCGAGCAGCATATCCGGCGCGAGAAAGCCACATCTAATATATGTTCTAACGAGGCGCTTTGCGCTTTGCGCGCGGCGGTATTTACCGCGCTTTTGGGCAGGGAAGGGCTTAAAGAGCTGGCAGAGCATAATTACCAAAAGGCGGAATTCGCCAAGGATATACTTTCCCGTATCCCCGGGGTGGAGGTAAAGCGCAGTTCTCCGACATTCAATGAATTTACGCTGCTCCTGCCGCATCCGGCCGATGAAGTGGTCTACCGGATGATCGATAAGGGTTTTGCCTGCGGTTTTCCGTTGGGAAGGTTCTATAAGGGCATGGATAATTATCTGCTTATCGCTGTCACCGAGAAGAGGACCAGGGAAGAAATTCGGAATCTGGCCGATAGCCTGGAGGCGGTCCTATGAAACTACTTTTTGAGCAGCATAAAGACGGCAGGCGCGGTTTCACTTATGCTAAAGTCGATGTCCCGAAGGCAGAGCCTTTGGCGGCGAAATATTGCCGTAAGAGCGAAACGTATTTGCCTTCTTTAAGCGAGCTGGATGTAGTCCGTCATTATACTAATCTTTCCCGCCTTAATTATTCCGTTGATACTAATTTTTATCCCCTTGGCTCATGTACGATGAAATATAACCCGAAATTCACCGAACGCATAGCCAACCTTGATGGTTTCTCTCAATTGCATCCCTTGCTTCCGCAGCTTCTGGGAGGCGGGATGCTCGCGCAAGGCTCGCTGGAGGTCTTATACGAAGCCGAAAAAATGCTTGCCGAGATCACCGGTATGGTGGCTTTTACCATGCAGCCTTTGGCTGGCGCTCATGGGGAGCTTACCGGAGCGATGCTCATCGCCGCCTATCATAAAGATAAGGGGGCGAGGCGCAAATACGTTATCGTCCCGGATTCATCCCACGGCACTAATCCGGCCAGCGCCGCTATCGCCGGTTATGACGTCATTGTCATTCCTACCGGCCCGGACGGTTACATGGACCTGGGTGAATACAAAAAAAGCCTGAATAAAGAAGTAGCCGCGGTAATGCTCACCTGTCCGGATACGCTGGGTATATTCAACCCGCATATCAAAGAGATCTCGGACCTGGCGCACGAAGTGGGCGCTTTGATGTATTACGACGGAGCAAATCTTAACGCCATGCTTGGTAAATGCCGGCCGGGAGATATCGGCTTTGACGTGGTGCATATAAATTTGCATAAGACATTTGCCACACCGCATGGCGGAGGAGGCCCGGGAGCGGGCCCTGTAGGAGTAGGCGAGCGCATGGTCGATTTTTTGCCTATCCCACGGGTCATCCGCAGGAATGACGGCACTTACGCCCTTGATTATCATCGCCATAAATCCATAGGTTATATCGCTCCTTTTTACGGCAATTTCGGGGTTGTCCTTAAGGCCTACGCCTATATGTTGATTTTAGGCAAAGAAGGACTGACTCAAGCGGCGGAAGCGGCCGTTTTGAACGCTAATTACTGCCGCGCGCGGCTAAAAGACTATTATGACCTGCCTTTTGATAAGTCTTGTATGCATGAGTGTGTTTTTTCCGCGTCAAAGCAGGCAAAAAACGGGGTGCATGCTTTAGATATCGCGAAATACCTGATCGACAAGGGGTATCATCCGCCTACGATCTATTTCCCGCTTATCGTCAAAGAAGCCCTGATGATCGAGCCGACGGAAACAGAGTCTAAAGAGACACTCGATGCTTTTATCGATACCATGATCGAGATCGCCCGCCTTGCCCAAGACGATCCGGCTTCTGTTTCGGCAGCCCCGACGCATATGCCGATAAAGCGCCTGGATGAGGTGAAGGCCGCGCGCGAGCCCGATCTGCGCTGGAAGCCGTAGCTCTTTAGGAAGCTTAAGATGAATACATTCAGGCTTATTCGATCCCCCGCGGCGAGCGCCTCTTATAATATGGCGCTGGACGCGAAGATCTTCTCTCGTTATCTGCAGGATGGTATTCCCGTATTACGGCTATACCGCTGGAAAACACCTTCTTTTACTTACGGTTTTTCACATAAACCAGAGGAACAACTGGATATGGCGCGCTGCGCCTCCGACGGCGTGGAGGCTGCCAAGAGGATAACCGGCGGCGGCGTATTATTCCATCATGATGAGATCACTTATAGTTTTGTATGTTCCAAGCAGGATATAGGCGAGCCGCAAGGAGAGCTTGTTTCTTACCGCCGGATCTGCCGGTTTCTCATCGAGTTTTACGCGTTGTTAAGCGTGCGCGCTTCTTTTGCCGTAGAAGCGGGAGAGAACAGGGGTAAATTTGGGCCGCACCCGCTTTGCAGCGCGTCCAATGAGAAATATGATATAGTCATCAATGGCCGGAAGATCGGGGGGAACGCGCAAAAAAGAAACAGAGATGCGATATTTCAGCATGGTTCTATTCCTTGCAGCGTTGATTGGGGCTTTGTGCGTCGGTATGTCAGGTTTTTGCCCGTGGATATAGCCGGAAGCGTGACTACTCTTTCCGAGGAATTGACGGCCGTCCCCGGTAAGGATATCCTGGAGGATAAAATTATTCAGGCTTTCGCGGGGGTTTTTGACGCGGATTTTAAGCCTGGAGAGGAATCGTTATATGAAACCGCCGTGGCTTAATAAGAAGATCAATCTTAAGTCGTGTTCCGCGTTGAAACAGATTTTGCGGGATCTGAAGGTGGAAACGGTATGCGAGCAGGCGATGTGCCCGAATATCGGGGAATGTTTTGACAAGGGCGAGGCGACCTTTTTGATCCTGGGAAAGTCTTGCACGCGGATGTGCAGTTTTTGTAATATTAAGAAGGGTAAACCTTTGCCGCCGGACCCGGATGAGCCGCGGAGAGTGGCGTCGGCAGTCGAGGTATTAGGGCTCAAACACGTTGTTATCACCAGTGTTACCCGTGATGACCTTGTCGATGGCGGCGCGGGGATGTATGTCGATACGGTCTTGAGTATACGCGAGAAGTCGCCTGAGGCGGCCATTGAATTATTGATACCGGATTTCAGGCTTGCCGGAGATGCCCTGGCGGCTGTCGTGAATTCCCGTCCGGACATAATCGCCCATAATGTTGAGACCGTGCCTTCACTTTACAGCTTAGTGCGCCAGGGCGCCGATTATTCGCGTTCGCTGGAAGTATTACGCCGGATCAAGGAATTGGATCCGGGCCTTAAGACAAAATCCGGGGTCATGCTGGGTTTAGGGGAGAGCGAGGAAGAGGTGATCGGAGTGATGAAGGATCTGCGTCTGCTTGATTGCGATTTTTTGAGTATCGGCCAATATCTTTCTCCGAGCAGGCAGCATTATCCGGTTAAAGAATATATTGCCCAGGAGAAGTTCGATTATTATAAGGCGCAGGGCAAGGCGTTTGGTTTCTCGCATATTCAAAGCAGCCCCTATACCCGCAGTTCATATATGGCAGGGGAATATTTGGGTAGCGGGGCGTGTAAAGAGGCCTGTAAAATTCAGGGAGAGCGCGCGTGAAAAGGCGGGATTTCATTGAACATTCCTTAATCGGGGCATTTTCTTTCGTGAGCGAATCGGTATTTGCCGAAGAGTATGCGCTCAAGCGGGGTTTTTTGCAGGCGCGTGACGCCCGGTTCAAGGTTTTAAGCGTGTGTTCATTGCTTTTGGCGGTCTTATTCATCAGGGAGATATACCTTTTGATCGTTCTCTATGCCTTTTGCCTGGCGCTCGCGGCTTGCTCTTCGATACGGCTGGGTTTTTTTCTCAAGCGGACCTGGGTTTTTATCCCGCTATTTTCTCTTTTTATCGCCCTGCCGGCATTATTCAGCGTGTTCACTCCCGGCGAGCCGGTAGCAAGTTTCCGGGTCTTGGGCATAATGCTGCATATCACCCGTCAGGGGATCGCCAGCGCGGGATTCTTTTTTATGCGCGTTTTAACCAGCGTATCTTTATGTATACTTCTGGTATTAACCACCAGGCATTTTGAGCTTTTGAGGGTATTACGCGTATTCGGCGTGCCGCAGGTATTCGTTATGACTTTAGGGATGTGCTACAGGTATATTTATTTGTTTATTGAGATCGTGCAGAATACGTATCTGGCCATCAAGAGCAGGGTGGGATCAATCTCTTCGGTAAAGAAGGGGCAAAGGGTGGTAGCCTGGAATATCGCGGGTTTGTGGAAACGCTCTTATCATTTGAATGAAGACGTATATAAGGCGATGCTTTCCAGGGGATATAGCGGGGAGGCGCGCGTATTGGATGATTTCCGTTCGGGATACAAAGATTGGTTCTGGTTGATCTCGGCCGTTACTTTTTCCTGCGCGATATGTTATCTGCAATACAGGCCCGGAGCGTAAATGAGGTCAATGTGAGCGACGCGGTTTTTGAATTAAAAGGCGTTTATTTTTCATATCTGGGAAAATACCCGGCGCTATGCGGTATCGATATAAACGTGAAGCAGGGTGAAAAAATAGCGGTCATCGGAGCGAACGGTTCGGGTAAATCCACGTTATTGCAGATGCTTGACGGGCTGATATTCCCCGATCAGGGCGAATTCAGGGTGTTCGGCCGTGAATTAAAAGAAGATCTTTTTAGCGATGAGGGTTTTTCAGCGGATTTCAGGAAAAAGGTGGGGCTGGTCTTTCAAAATCCCGATGTCCAGTTATTTTGTCCGACCGTAAAAGAGGATATAACCTTTGGCCCCCTGCAATTGGGGATAGGCGGGGAGCGGATCAACAGGCGGCTGGATGAATTAACGGCGCTGTTGGGTATCCGGGGCTTGTTGGACAGGGCGCCGCATCAGTTAAGTATAGGCGAGAAGAGGAAGGTCGCCATAGCTTCCACGCTGATGATAGACCCGGATGTCTTAATATTGGATGAACCGACAGCCGGGCTTGACCCTTTGACCACAAGGCATATTATCGATATGCTGGTTCAGGCCGGAGATTCCGGCAAGACCGTGATCAGCTCCACTCATGACCTTCACATTGTCGAAGAGATAGCCGATACTGTTTATGTCTTCAGCCAGGAAAAGAAAATAGTCCGCCGCGGCTCTCCGGATGAGATATTGGGAGACGAAGAGCTGCTTCGCGATAATAATCTGGTGCATATCCACAGCCACAGGCATAAGGGCCGGGCGCACGTCCATCCCCACCAGCATTTAGACCACCGGCGCCTGGACCACCATCATTAATAATCGATTGACAAATAAATCGCGTCCTTTTACAATAACAAAGACGGAAAGCAGGTTTTTAATACCGGCCGGCCAACCGGGCATTAGTTTTTTGCTACGGGCCTTCCTCGATAACCAAAACCCACTGAATTATCAACCTCTTATGCCATGGAATTGATCAAAGGATTGTTTGAATTAATCATGCACCTGGATAAGTACCTTAATATCCTGATCCAGGATTGGGGTAATTGGTCTTATCTTTTGCTTTTTATGATCATCTTCTGCGAAACAGGCTTGGTGGTCACGCCATTTTTACCCGGGGATTCCCTGCTTTTCGCGGTAGGCGCCTTGTGCGCGATAGGCTCATTTAATATCGCGGGGATATTTATAACCCTGTCATTGGCGGCCATGATCGGGGATACCGTGAATTATGCCTTGGGGAACCTTTTTGGAGAAAAGATAATAGCGCATGGCAGAGGCCGTTTTTTGAATCAAGAGCATATTGATCGTACCCATAAATTTTTCGAGAGGCACGGCGGCAAGACTATTATCCTGGCCAGGTTTGTCCCGATAGTCCGTACCTTCGCCCCTTTCGTGGCCGGCATAGGTAAGATGAGTTATTTTAAGTTCGCGGCCTACAATATTACGGGAGCGCTGCTCTGGGTGGCCGTTTTTATGGCCGGAGGGTATTATTTCGGGAATATGCCGGTTGTCCAGCGTAATTTTTTTATTGTCATAATAGCGATAATGTTGATTTCGCTTTTGCCCGTATTAATAGAATATTGGAAACATCATAAGAAAAGAAGCGGGCATACTAAGAAGGGCGTAAAATAATATGATATTGGCGGAAAAAGAATTACAGGAGATGAGGGGGATTTCGGAAAAAGAAGCTTCTGCCAGGATCAGGGAACAGGGTTATAATGAGCTTCCTTCTCAGAAAAAACGCAGTATTTTCGCGATATTTTTCCACGTAGTCAAGGAGCCGATGCTGCTTTTATTACTCGGCAGCGGACTGATCTATATGTCGCTGGGTGAGCTTAAAGACGCGCTGATGCTGCTTTCTTTTGTTTTTGTGGTGGTGGGCATAACATTTTATCAGGAACGCAAGACCGAAAGGACTCTGGAGGCCCTGCGCGACCTTTCCAGCCCCAGGGCTTTGGTCATCCGGGACGGCGCGCAAAAGAGGATCGCCGGCAGGGAAGTAGTTAAAGATGACATTATTATCCTTAAGGAAGGGGACCGCGTTCCGGCGGACGCCGTGGTATTATCCTGTTCTAACCTTTCGGTAGATGAGTCTTTACTGACCGGAGAGTCCATGCCTGTGCGCAAAGGCGAATGGAACGGCGATGATGCGGTTAAGCGTCCCGGGGGAGATGACCTGCCTTTTGTTTATTCCGGTACGCTGGTAGTGCAGGGCCGGGGTATGGCGAAAGTAACATCTATCGGCAGCCATACTGAAATGGGCAAGATCGGCAAAGCCCTGCAGAATATTCGCCAAGAAGATACCCTGTTGAAGAAAGAAACAGCGAAGATCGTGCGTAATTTTTCTATTGCCGGAGGAATACTTTGCCTGCTTGTAATTATAGTTTATGGATTGACCAGGGGAAACTGGCTTAATGGTATTCTTTCGGGGCTGACGCTGAGCATGGCTATGCTTCCCGAAGAATTCCCGGTCGTTTTGGTGATATTCCTTACTATGGGAGCCTGGCGTATTTCTAAAAGCCGGGTTTTAACCCGCCACGCTCCCGCCATCGAGAGCCTCGGCGCGGCCACGGTGTTGTGCACCGATAAAACCGGAACACTCACTCTTAATGCTATGCGCCTGGCCACTCTTTGCGTGAAGGGCAGATACTATGATATTGATACTAAAGATTCCAAGCCCCTGCCGGAGGAAGTTCATGACCTGATAGAATTCGGCATATTAGCCAGCCAGAAAGACCCTTTTGATCCCATTGAAAAAGAAGTCAAACATGTGGGCGAGTTCTATTTATGGGATTCGGAGCATATTCATAAGAACTGGAGGCTGGTGCGGGAGTACCCCTTATCCAAGCAGCTTCTGGCGTTATCACACGCCTGGGAGTCTCCCGATAAGCAGAACTTTGTCATCGCCGCAAAAGGTTCTCCCGAGGCTATAGGCGACCTTTGTCATTTCAGCAAGGCCCGGCAGGATGAGTTGATGAAGGACATAGAAGAGATGGCGGGCAGGGGGCTGCGCGTCCTGGGGGTGGCTAAAGCTGTCTTTAAAAAAACCGATCTTCCCGACTGGCAGCATGATTTTACTTTTGTGTTCGTCGGCTTACTTGGGTTTATTGATCCGGTGCGTTCAACGGTTCCCACGTCTATCAAAGAAGCGCATGGGGCGGGAGTAAGGGTGATCATGATAACCGGAGATTATCCCGGCACAGCCACGCATATTGCCAGGCAGATCGGCTTGAAAAATCCTGACCGCTACATAACCGGGACGCAGATCGAGGCAATGGACCATTTGCAGCTGCGGGAACATATTAAAGCCATTAATGTTTTCGCGCGGGTCGTCCCTGAACAAAAATTGGCTATTGTTAACGCCCTGAAGGCAAACGGGGAGGTAGTGGCAATGACCGGGGACGGGGTCAACGATGCCCCGGCGTTAAAATCCGCCAATATCGGCATTGCTATGGGTGAGAGGGGCACGGATGTCGCCCGTGAAGCCTCGGAGTTGGTATTGTTGAATGATGATTTTTCTTCGATCGTCCATGCCGTTAAGCTAGGCAGGAGGATATTCGACAATTTAAAGAAAGCGATCGCTTATATTTTTGCTATTCATGTGCCGATCGCGGGGATGTCTTTCTTGCCGGTCTTATTCGGCCTGCCGATCCCGCTCTTGCCGGCTCACATCGCCTTCCTTGAGCTTATTATCGACCCGGCATGTTCGACCGTGTTCGAGGCCTGCCCGGAAGATAAGGATATCATGAAAAAGCCGCCCCGGGACCTTAGTGAGTCATTGTTTAACAGGAAGACGTTTATTTTCAGCCTGCTGCAGGGCGTTAGCGTTCTCGCGGTTGTATTTGCCGTGTATGTATTTGCCCTGTATATCGAGAAGGACGAATTCCAGGCGCGCACACTGGCTTTTACAACTCTGGTGTTCGCCAATATCATGATGATCATGACTAATCTTTCCTGGTCTAAGAATTTGATCTGGATCATCAAAAGTAAAAATAAAGCGCTTTGGTATGTGGTATTTGGGGCGGTAGGGGCGCTGGCCCTGGTGATCTATGTTCCCGCGCTGCGCGGGCTTTTTCATTTCTCCGTCCTGCACCCGGATGACCTGTTGATCACTTTATTGAGCGCGATAGCCAGCCTGGCCTGGTTTGAGGGCTTGAAGTTTTTTAAATTAAGCAGTTAAAAAATGTTGATATAAGCGGGTATTGCGTTTATAATACAGCACCTGGAATAAGGAGGATCTAAAAATGGCTAAATCAATAAAAGGGACAAAAACGGAACAGAACCTGCTGGCGGCTTTTGCCGGCGAATCGCAGGCGAGGACCCGCTATACTTATTTCGCCAGCGCCGCGCGCAAGGAAGGCTACGAACAAATAGCTAATATTTTTATGGAGACCGCCGAGAACGAAAAAGAACACGCCAAGGTATTCTTTAAGTATCTGGAGGGGGGAGAGGTCCAGATAACGGCGGCTTATCCTGCCGGGTCCATAAAAGACACCCGGGCTAACCTTGAGGCGGCTGCCGCCGGAGAGAAGCTGGAATGGTCATCTCTTTATAAGGATTTTGCCGCGGCCGCGAGGGATGAGGGTTTTCCCGAGGTGGCAAAGTCATTTGACCAGATATCCAAGGTCGAGATGTTCCATGAGGGGCGTTACAGGAAGCTGATAGAGAATATCGTCAAAGGCGAAGTTTTTAAGAAGAAGGCGCCCGTAAAATGGCACTGCATCAATTGCGGATATGTTTTTGAGGGGACCGAAGCCCCTAATGAATGCCCGGCCTGTAGGCACCCGCAGTCTTTTTATGAGGTCCTGGCGC
>Ga0265297_10009730_pt1 | contig 12295 bp, 13 predicted proteins | sample Munlanlwell13791_FD_192502 | JGI IMG/M metagenome (GOLD analysis project Ga0265297, IMG submission 192502) | Leachate microbial communities from a municipal landfill in Southern Ontario, Canada - Leachate well 137-91 | ecosystem: Engineered > Solid waste > Landfill > Unclassified | place...
AGTAACTTTGCCATTCATATAAAATCCAGCGGGTACTCGTGGGCCCCGACCGGGGAGAAGGATACTCCCCCGACGATATCTCAGATCACGTATAAGTCCGGTGCCGTTGACCAGACGTTCACCAGATCGCAGTTCGCGTACGGTCCGCAGACATGGAAACCCGCGGGAAACAATGAACCATCCGACTACCCGCTCTATTACGGGCAGGACACCACGGACACCTCAAACACCTTCAAGCTGATGTTCGTGGATCTCAAGGCAGGCCCGCTCGGGCCGAACGCCAAGGTGGATATGCCCGATGCGATCGATGTAACGACCCTCACGGATATGGGGGCTGTAAAGGTCGAGTATTCCATTGAAAACCTCGATACCGTAGCCACGTTCAACACGTATGCGTGGAATGACGATACCGCGCAGGGAGAAGGGATATCCTGGGCAAACCGCGTTGTGGGTACCGGGAGCAGCGGGTACACCGTCCTCGGGACTGGATATGCGGACCGGGCATCGGAGTTCCCCACCGTTGCAGGGAGTACACCGGTTTACCATGCCCCGACGCCGGATTTCACGGCCAGCGTCACCTCCGGTGCCGCTCCCCTTTCCGTGCAGTTTAACGATACGACCGTCCAGTCAGTCAAGACCTGGGCATGGGATTTCGGCGACGGCAGCAGTTCGACCGAGAAGAACCCGCAGCATGTCTATACCAAGGAAGGCACGTATACCGTTGCCCTTACCGCGACCAGTGCCCAGGGGCTGAGCGCGACAAAGACCCAGACCGGCATGATCACGGTCACAGCCCCGACCGGGGGTGGGTCATCAACGGGAGGCGGTGATGCGACGGGAGGTGGGCAGAACGGCAGTTACACGAATCCTCTCACGGGGGTCTCGTACCCGGTCAACTTCACGGCCAGCGTGAGGGAAGGGATAGCCCCGCTTTCTGTCCAGTTCTCCGATGTCTCGGGCATCCCCGGGACGACTGGCTGGGCATGGGACTTCACCGGTGACGGCAAACCGGAGAGTACCGGGAAAAACCCTCTCTATGTATTCAAAATTCCCGGCACCTATACCGTGAACCTTGCCCTCACTACCGGCGATGGCAGGGTGTTCTCGCTGAACCGTTCCGGGTATATCCACGTCATCGATAAGGTATCCCTGGACAGCGATATTGGCTGGATCTCTTCCGATAATCCCGAAGACGGCCAGAGCACCCCGGTTCCTGGAAAACGGGAGGCTGCAGCAGTCTCTACCAGCGCGTTCGCCTTCAGCGGCGTACGGGCCGGGCCGGGTGGCGGGAAGCAGGACGTGACGATCGATACCCGGCAGGCTTCTGCGGAGAGTTCCGGGAATGTTGTCCGGCTGAAGGAGGCCGGCGGGAGCTGGGAGAGCGTGGCCATCACGCTTGCCGCCCCACCGGTGAACGACGGGACGACCCTTGCGGGTACAGTGAAGAGCGTCCAGGCCGCGACAAAAACGGTGACCGTCCCGTCATCCGCACTCGGGAACCCGGGCGTAACGATGACGCTGGACCTGGCCGGGCTCCCCGAAGACAGCGCATCCATTACGAGCACCGCAGTCTCCGGGTCCGGGCCGGGCGGGGAAACCGCCTTCAGGTCTGCAGTACGGGAGAGCGGCAGCGACCTTTCGGCAATCGCGTACACGGTGGCTTACAGCAAGGACGGGATCGCAAACGAGGAGAACGGCGGGATTATCCGGGGCGCTGCCATCTCCATGTCGGTGAGCCCGGCCTGGGTGGCCTCGCACGGCGGGACCGGGCAGGTCGTGATCATCCACCGTGCCGACGATGGCAGGACAACGGTGCTCCCGACCCGGTACCTGGGCAGTGATGCCAGCGGCAACGAGCTTTTCACGGCTGATTCTCCGACCGGGCTCTCGACGTTCGCCCTTGCGGCCGTGACCAAAGATACCCCGGCCCCGACAATAAACCAGAGCCAGCCCGCGACAGGGGGAACCTCTCCCTTCGGGGAGAAAGTTGCCGGGCTCCTTTTCGATGCCATCGTTGTCGTGGCCGTGATCGGGGCGGGTTTTGTCATCTGGAGAAAGATGTGAATGACGAAGGGAGCGGGAAACAATACCGGGCCGGTATGCCGCCGGAGGGATCTCTCCCGCTTATGCCCGGCAGTCCCGGTCCGGAACCCGAGGAGGAGTATCCGAACATGCCTGTGGAACCCGTTGAGATCAAGACGATAACGGTCCTTCCCGGGAAGGCGAAGGACGGGAGCCGGGAATTGTTTGCAGAGATCGCGATCCGGGCCGGGGACCTGGTCTCCATCGTGGGGCCGACCGGGTCCGGCAAGACCGCGTTCATCAACGACATTGAGGTCTTTTCCAGCGGCGATACCGTGACCGGCCGGACCGTGCTCGTCAACGGGGAGGTGCCTCCCGACGAGATGGTGCGGGACCCGGCGAAGAAGCCGATCGCGCTCATCACCCAGAACACCAAGTGCCTTGCGGACCTGACCGTGCAGGAGTTCCTGGAGATGCACGTGAAGGCCCGGAAGATCGCTGACGACTCACGTATGGAGAAAACCATCGGACTTGCCAACCGCTTTACGGGGGAGAAGATCAACGGGACGATGCGCATGACCTCCCTCTCCGGGGGGCAGACCCGTTCGCTCCTGATCGCGGATGCCATCACGGTCAGCAGCGCACCGATCATTCTCCTCGACGAAGTGGAGAGCGGGGGGATCTTCAAGGATACCGTGATCTCCTCGCTGAAGGAGAACAACAAGGCGGTGATTTTCGTTACCCATGACCCCGTTCTTGCCCTGCTGTCGGACCGTCGCATCGTGATGCGGAACGGTGCGGTGGAGAAGGTCCTGGAACCGGACGGCCGCGAGAAGGAGTTCCTCTCCCGGATGACCTGGATGGACAGCGAAATCTCCCGTGTGCGGGAGAAGATCCGGGCCGGGGAACTCATTGAGGACGAGGTGCAGGGGCAATGAAGGAGAACGTTACCGCTTATACTCAGCTCTCTTCTGGAGGTCGCAACCTGAAGGTGCAAGCGACTTCTTGTAATCACCACCTACGGAGGTCCGCAACTCGAAAAAGATTGATATTATCTCCTCGTGCTTACCCTGTGAGGGGGTTCGCAATTCGAAGAAGATTGATATCTTCTTCTCGTGTTCACCCTATGTGGGGGTTCGCAATTCGAAGGAGATTGATATCTTCTTCTCGTGTTCACCCTATGTGGGGGTTCGCAATTCGAAGAAGATTGATATCTTCTTCTCGTGTTCACCCTATGTGGGGGTTCGCAATTCGAAGAAGATTGATATCTTCTTCTCATACTCACCCCCTGCGGGGGTTCGTAAAATGAAGTTCCTCATCTTTGCCGGTCCCCCGAGTGCCGGGAAGACGGCGGTCATCCGGCAGATCATCCGGCAGCTTGCGGGAGAGTACCGGGTCGCGTTTCTGAAGATCGATGTTGTCCGGGCATTCGAGGACGAGGAACTCAAAGCGGAGTTTAAGATCCCGACAAAGAAGGTCTATTCCGGGGACGTCTGCCCCGACCATACCGGGATCCTCGTGCTCCGGGATGCGATCTCGTGGGCCGAGGACCTTGGGATGGGGATCCTGATCGTGGAGAGCGCCGGGCTCTGCCTCCGCTGCACGCCCTACACTACCCAGTCTCTCGGGATCGCCGTGCTCTCCGCTGTCGGGGGGACGAACAGCCCTCTCAAGATGGCGCCCATGATCGCCCTTGCCGACATCGCGGTGGTCACGAAGGTCGACCTGATTTCGCAGGCGGAGAAGGAGGTGTTCCGGGAACGGGTACGGGAAGTTGCCCCCCGTGCCGACATCATCGAGACCAACGCAGTGCACGGGACCGGGCTCCGGTTCCTGATGAAGGCGATCCGGGACATGCCGGAGATCCTCGACCCCGATGCGATCGTGCTCCGGGGCATGCCCCCGCTGGCAGTCTGCACGATCTGTGCCGGGAAGAAGGAGATCGGGTGGCAGAACCATTTCGGGATCTTAAAGACCCTTGATGGTGCCGACGACCTGTACCGGGGAGAGTGAGCTGCCATGGTATGGGAACCACCCGGCCGGAACTGCGGGGCCTGCGGGGTCGGCAACTGCGATCTGTTCCTCGCGCATGCCCGCGAGGGCCAGAAGGAACTCTCCGACTGCCCGTACTACCGGCACGAGGGGGTCCGGGTCGCTTTGCCTGCTGCGCAGCCGGGTCCCGGCCGTGACCTCCTGGGCTTCGATTATGACTTCATGATCCGCCCGTTCCCGGGCGAGCCCTCCGCCAGGCGGCATATCCAGCTGCTCCGGCCCGACCTTGCCGAACGCTGGGATCTTCTTCCCGGGGACATCCTGCGGGGGCGGCCGGTGGAGCCGAGCTGCCCGGTCCAGCACGTGCTCCGGGTCATTTCCTCCGATCCCGTGACCGGCATCCTTTCCTGCCATACGGTCGGGCCGGTGGCAGCCCGTACGGGCACCAGGGTGTTTGACATCCGGGCCTACCACGAGATCGGCTTTGAAGGGATCGCCGAGATGGTACGGCACGAACCGGTGGTCGGGTTCCGGATGCGGTTCCTTCCCGCAAACTGCATGCGGCAGCTGGTCCACTCGGGCGTTGTGCAGATGGTCCTGAACAAGTCCTGTGGTACCCACGTGCTGGTCGAAGACCTCCAGATGCACGGGAAGCGGGAGAAACTAAAAGACATCACCATCCGGCCCGGCGATTCCGTTTCCATCCAGGATGTATCGGGGGAGTGCAAGACGGTTCTCATTGATGGAATCCGGGTCCACACATCGGAAGGCGCGGTACTGGAGCGGTCGTGGCAGGATGAAGATCATGGTCCCGGCGGGCATGTACCGGGATCCGGCCGGGGCCGGCGCCACAGCCATGGGGGTCACGGTCGCAGTGACGACGACTGACTGGTTCCGCGCCATGCCATCTGCGATCTCTGGAATTCCGATTATTAACTAAAAGTTATTGATTTTGTTTTTAATTAAAGTGAAATAATTAACTATTTATACGGCTCCGGCCTATCAGATGAATGATAACGCATTTCTGAAAAGGACTATACCGATCCATACGGCAATCACACACCATATGCACGGAGATAGAGATGCGTTGTCAACGGAAAGGACAGACGAACAGGACAAGATCACAACAAAGAATCTCATCAACGATCAGGATACGCCTGGAAGGGAACCGGCCCGTGGTCAGGGCTTGTTCCCGACAGGAACCGGTGATCCCAGCATGAGGGCCCGCTCTCCAGGTATGACAACCCATCCCCATCGGTTTGTTCTGACAGACGGGCGGGAACTCCGCTGCAGGGCCTGTCACCAATAGTACCCGGCAGGAATAAAACCCGACGCCTTTTATATATGCCCGGCCTGCTCCTTTTTCGTGTACGCTGATGACGATGAGTAAAGTGGGACCCGTTCCTCCGGTACGGCCGGTCACGTCAGCTTCCTCTATAGCGCCGGTTTCCGCAGCAGTTTCCGCTGGCATTAAGAGCCGGGAGCCATCACCTATGGGTGAAGCAGATGTCCTCTCCGTTCACCGACCCGGTTCCCCCGTTTCCCGGCTGGACGCGCCGGATGTACCGGCTCTCCCGCCCGGTTACGGATGACGACATCCAGGCATTTCTTGCAGACCAGGAACTGTATATCCGGGAGACGCAGTCCGGTACACGGGCCGTTATCCACAAGTACGGGCTCGTGGAGATCAACCTGATCGTGGGCGAGCGGGACGCGGAGGTCTGGTTCGCGCCGGAGCAGGGGGCCTATCCCTCGGAGTACCTCGACGCGTTGTTCGCGACGCGGTTCTAAAAGGAAATACTCTCCGTCTTGCGACATCCGATCACCCGAAAATCCTGCGGGTTCTTCGAAGAATTGCTTCGCAATTCTTCTCTTCTTCCTGGTTCTACGAACCAGTCAGATTTCGAAGAGTCTTGCGACTCTTCTTGCATCTAACCACACTCGAACAACTCGAAGAACCTTACGGTTCTTCTCGTGTCTCGGGTCTGATGACCCTCGACAATAAAAAGAGAGAATCAGTCGACTGCCACCATCACTTCGGAGGCCTTGACAACTGCGTAGACTTTCGAGCCCTCGTGGAGTTTAAGGGATTCCGCGGAGTGCGTGGTGATGGATGAGACGATCTCGTTGCCACCGGCAATGGCGATCACGACTTCCGTACTTACCGGGCCCTTCTTGATGGACTTGACGGTGCCTGCAATCTGGTTTCGTGCACTGATCTTCATAGTTTTCACCACGTTTCCATATGCACAATTATTATATGAACTGATCCCCCCGATCATGGAACTGGATGAGTTCCGGGAACCTGTACTGCCGGGATAACCGGTCCTCATGACTGATCACCCGCGTGCCGGCCCAGGTACGCAATACCTTCCGGAGTGATGAGGTACGTATTCCCGATCCGCTCTTTTCCGGGTCGGGCATTGGCGATGAGGCCGCAATCGAGCAGGCCGGAAAGGTGCCGGACGAGGGCACTCACATCCATATCGGTGAAGGAATGGTGGATCGCACCGATGGTGACCGGGACGGTTGTATCGCCGCTGCCAAGGTTGAAGATGGTTTTTAGTACCAGTTCCTGTTCACCGGTCAGTGTCATCAACACGATATTTGTCCGGGGGTTCATTTACTCTGGTGTCCGGAATCTTTCCCTGTTCCTGAACCGAAATTCAGCCTCATATCCTGTGGGGCGGGGACTGCACACACGGTATTGCATTTTTTCCAGACTGGCAGGTTTTCCGGTTTTAATAATCACAATGCTGCGTATTCTACCAATGCATGTTTAACCAGACCGGTTAACATGCTTCTTGCATTTCGTAACTTTATTTACCTTATGGTACGATACTCTACTGGTAGAATCTGGTGTTTATTTTGATAGATGACAGTGACTGGACCTTGATCGGACTGGAATTTTTCCAGAATTGCCGGTACACCCGGGCTATCACTGCCTGTAAAAAAGCGATATTACAGGACCCGTTAAATGCTGTTGCCTGGCTCATCATCGGGGATTCTCACTATAAGCTCAGCCGGTATACGGAGGCGATAAACGCCTATGACAATGTGCTGCAAATCGACCCGAAAAACGAGAATGCCTGGCTCAATATCGCGAATGCATATTACCAGTCGGCCCAGCTCGAAGCCGCCCTGGAGAATGTGAACAAGGCGTTATCGATAAACCTCTTTTTTTCCCAGGCATGGCTGATGAAAGGAAGGATTCTCCGGGATCTCGAATACTATGAGGAAGCAATCTGGTGCTATGACCGGGCCCTTGAAATCGACCCGAACATCAGAGGGATCCGGAAACTGGATTGTATCCTCCAGCTGGGTTCTCGTAAAAAAATCCAGGTGTCATCCCGGTAATCGTCCCTCCCCGGTATATCCCTCACGGGATCGTTCCTGAGTATCCGGCCCGGCCTACTGTCCCCGTCAGGTAATGGACCAGTTCGGTCTTCACGATCTCCTTTACTGCAGGGGTCGATGGCGGGGGATGGTAATATCATGGTTTTTCCCATTTGTGGCAACGGTGAGTCTCTGATGACTGCCGGTCTGGTGATCGATACTGTACCCATAGCGATGAAGAAGTCGGGTGAGGTTGTCGCCATCGACATTCCTTGGTAGTTTCATACTGCGAGGAGTTCCTCTTTTACTGTGTGAAGCCGGATCAGTGTGGGACGATCCTTGCCGGTGAAATGGCATGAGACCGCGTCGTGGACCATCTCTTTGAGTTCAGCAAAGGTATCCGCTTCCGTGAAGATGGAATGGTTCAATGACCGGGCTTCGTATCCGCCCTCCGGAGATTCTTCGACAATAAAAATAATCTCGGTGTCCTTGTACGCCGCCATGTCAATCGCCTGAAGAGATATAGTATAGTCTTGATCATCAACTTTATGAGGATAAACTTCATGCGGCAGCAACCGAGATTGTTCCATTGGATATACGAGCCCGGGTTTTCCTTGATGTACTGGGCATTATATCTCAGGATAGATCGATGTCCCCTTCGACAGGATTATCATAGTACCCGGATAATAATCAATGAAAAGACCTGGTATGAGTTCGTCCGTCACTATTAACAGAGTGCTTGAAGAGATAGAGCAGCTCGATCCTGATGACCGTATCTATGTTCACCGGATTTTGTCCAGCCGGCTCATCGAGACCGAACGCGAGCGTATCGCAGAACGGGCACGCGATGCAGAGAAGAATTATTCTTTAGGACAGGTCCGATCTGGTTCCGTACACGATCTCATGAGCGAGCTCAAATGATTGAGCTTGTATGGGACGATAAATTCCGGAAACTTTTCAGGAAATGGAGCGTTCAGCACCCGGATCTCATTCCATTATTCCATGAAAGGCTGACACGCCGGTTACTGACGCTCAAATTCATCGATATACAATTCAAGCGTTGCGATGAGATGCGGGATGTCCTCTTTAACTGTGTCCCAGATCTCGTCAAGATCCACTTTGCCATAGGAATGGATGAGCATGTCCCGCATCCGTGCCATGGACGACCATTCGATTGACGAGAACCGGGTTATTGTCTCCGGGGAGAGCCGCTTCGATACTTCCCCGATCACTTCAAGGCACCGGATAACGGCATACTGGCCCTTGCGATCCAAAAGAAAGGATTCCCGGGTCTGGTTCCTCGTGAACTCGTGTGCGTCCTTAGCCATAAGGAGGAGATCGAGAAGATAGGCATCGTCACGCGACATAGACCGGCACCATTGATGCAAGGATCGTTTTTTTCCGTATATGATTCCGGCTCTGTTCTATGGCATGCCGCGTGATGAGATCGATTCGCCTGCCAAAAACCCGTTCCAGTTCTTCCTCCATCTTCGCGAGATGAAGAAGGGTATGCACCGAGCCTGGGAGAAAATCCACTACAATGTCGATATCGCTTTCCGGGCGGAAATCACTCCTTAAGACAGAGCCGAATACCAGGAGTTCGCGGACGTTCCACTTTTTACAGAACTCCTCAATCTTTTTTTCCCGGCTCCTGATGAGTGGATTCATGGCAGTTGCACTCCCGGATTTCCCTGCGCGGGAGGGAAAGCTCTCCAGTTTACGGTTTTGGACGCTATCCGTTTATAGATTCCTGCTCTGCAGCATCGGGCCCGGCAATCGGCGAGAAGAAGTCTCTCACCTCATACTGTAGTTTAAATTGCCCCTTGGTTATTCTCCCCCCCATCATCCCCCGTCGTCGGTTAAGCCAATCCACCAGCGGCCTCATAAGAAGTTTTTCGCACCAGGATGTTTCCGATCGTTCAGGAAATTGTCGCATCTTGGATCGCACCTGTGATTGAATAGATAAAAATTCAAGTCCGGACCGATATCAGCACCAGATCATTCTGCACAGGGAAATTATTCACGCAGGAGACGATCCAATCGTCCCTGAAAGCAGCGTACGGTTCGCTGCTTCCGAACGGTTGTATTGTCCCAGGATCTGTTCTGTCGCCTCCCGATTTGCCTTCGCCTCGCTGAACTCCGGATTTATCGCCAGGGCCCGGTCGAAGGATTGGATCGCGTCGTCGTACTGCCCGAGTTTCACGAGACAGCAGCCGAGATTGTTCCAGAGGATGTACGAATCGGGATTTTCCTGAAGGCGTTGCGCATAATGCCAGTATGCTGCGATATAATTGCCGGCGACCAGTGCGCCCTGCACATCGATATCCTTCCACTCGCTATACCGCGAATAGTAATAGAGCGGGGGGAGCGGGGGAATCGACTGTACAGCGAAGGTATCGAGATTTGCCATACCGTCGCTCAGGCTGCCCAGGATGACCAGGTTTGTGCTGTCCCACGGCTGGGAATAGTGGGCATCGCTGAGGCACGGGAAATAGAATGCCCCGATGAACTGGATGACGACGGAGAACAGGATGAGAACAACGATTGCCACGGACTTCAGGTAATCCTGCAGCCGGGCCCGGAACTGCGCTGCGGAATATGCAAGAAAGAGCGCAACATAGATGCAGAGAACAGGTACCATCGAGGTAAGGAAACGCGGGCCATAGGAGTAACCGCCTCCCCAGTCGGAAAAGAATGCGTACATGGCGATTTCGAGGAGCAGGACCGGGGCGAACCATCGGAGGAGCCGGGAGATCCTGCCGATGCCGAGTGCATCGGCATGGAAATACCCGCAAATCGCGAGGACAAGGACAGGGGAGAAGACAAACAGGCCCTTGTTGGGAGAGAGAAAGAGCCCGATGAAGTTTGCAATCACGTCCGGGGAGAAGACGAATTTCCCGAGGTTCTGGACGTATCCCCCGGTCACGGTACCGAAGTAATACACATTATACGCGAGGAACGGGAGGCCGGCGAGCACTGCCGGCATGATGAACTGAAAACTCTTCCGACGGTACTCAAGGACGATATACGCAACGACCGGGATGAGAAGGAGGGCATCGGGAGGACGGCAGAACGCAAGGAGCCCGGAGAAGATCCCGGCAGCGACGAGCCAGCCTGGCGACGGGGTCTCTTCGTACCGGATGATGGCATACAGGATCGCGAGCAGGAGCAGCTCGATCATGCCGTGCTGCCAGAGGGCCTGGCTGCCGATCGACCAGGTGGCGGTGGCGAAGGCAAAGATCAGCGTGGAGAGGATGGCGATTTTTTCTGTACGAACCGGATCACAACCAGGTAAAACATGACGACAGCGAGGGCTGCGATGCCGGCAGAGGCTGTCCGGGCAATGGCGCCGATATAAATGACAGCATGGTCCGGTGTCATTCCCCATGTGCAGAGCCAGAAGAAGGGGGTGACAAGAACGGGTGTCACGATGGGGAATATCGACATGAGGTGCCCGTTGACCATGGTGACTGCATAGGCATCCTGAATGAATGCGGGGTTGAAGAAGTGTTCAAAGAAAAGGTCATGATAAAAGATAATACTGAACGGAAGGTATTGCGCGGGCAAGGTGTCCCCGCTCATCCGCAGGTAGGTATAGGTATTGAACACAAGGAAACAACCAAGAAAGAGGGCAATAACGATCCAGTTTGCCTGTATCGTGGGATACAGCCGTTTCGGGAACAGGACCGGTGCTGCAATTGCCGGGTGAATATTTTGTTTGCCCTTAATTATTAATTTTTTATTTTTATTCATTAAATTATGTTAATATTGTTGATTATTATTAACCTGCCGAAAACCCGGTATCCTTTATCCAGTATGTTTCCGGAAAATACACTATAATCAGATAGGGATCCAAGCGACTTCCGCTCTGCCATTGATAAATCTTTGCCTCCAGCGCTCTCCCGGTGCACCTGGGTGCACCACTTCGTCCAGCGGGCAATCCGGCGAATTATTTCTGCTAAATTTTGAAAACAGAATATATTCTCATTTTTTATGCAGTCGAAAGATATATAATGTTGTATAACGATCAACAAGTTTATGTTAATAGTCAATGATAATAAAAAATTGATTATTAACAGACGCGCAAGGCGGTGCTTTGCGTGGAGGTTTTGTATGAAACGAGAACAGGAACGTATGAACAGGCTCTGGTGGATGGCCTCCGCGGTCGTCCTTCTCTTTGTCGCGCTGGCGGTTGCGCCGGTGGCGGCGAGTAATGTAATCTACACAGACGGCACATATAACAACCACACGTATATTCCGATGGCAAATCCCCCCATCAAGTACGATAGCACGTATCTGGGTGACCCGTATTATTACGTCAACCTGACGAACACAACCGGTGGATTGAATGCACTCCATATTGCGAACAGTGACGCTCCCTCCAATGCCAAAGGGGCCTGCTATACAGGCAGTACATCGGGTGAATTCTATGTAACCGACACCGGTGGACGGGGGGGTCAGGATAATATTGTCCTTCTAATTGCGATCAATAGTTATGATGAGGAGTCGGATCAAATCGATGCCACCACTGTAACTATCACGGCAAGCGGGTATAACTGGACTCCGATAAGCACTGGATCACCACCTGAGGAGGTCGTCTATGGTACATCCCTTAACGCACAACAGTTTACTTCTGCGGATTTCTTGGAAAATGATTCCGTGGATTTATTCCAGGAATGGAAATTTGCACCGACTGACAATTATCCAATCTTCTGTGGGCAAGATGTGAGTCTCGGAGAGAAATTTAAGTTGATTGCTATCGACACCAAGTTGGGAACAATCAATGGTACGTGGTGGAATGTCACTCAAGGGCGTCCCTTATTAGCCCATGAGAATGCGACAAAGATTACCTACACTATCACAACCCCAGAAGAAGGAGGGTTAGCGGAGGGTTCAATCATCGCTTTCAATGTTTATGCGTACAACGACCAATCCCTGCCCCAAA
>Ga0265297_10009731_pt1 | contig 12295 bp, 14 predicted proteins | sample Munlanlwell13791_FD_192502 | JGI IMG/M metagenome (GOLD analysis project Ga0265297, IMG submission 192502) | Leachate microbial communities from a municipal landfill in Southern Ontario, Canada - Leachate well 137-91 | ecosystem: Engineered > Solid waste > Landfill > Unclassified | place...
CGATTTGAAAAATAATTGATTTAAGGATTAAAACATGCGGCTTGATTACAAGCTAGATGATTTTGAAATTCTGAATGAGGAAGTGCCGACGGTTAAAATCGTCGGCCGTTCCTTTTTAGGGTTTCCCAAAATAATTGAAACGATGGTGATTGATGAATTGCCAATCGGTAAATTTTATATTTTTGTACGTGATTGGCCTGTTATGATGGCCCGGCATATTGATTTAATTAAATTAGCCGAAGTAAATTTGACGGATTTAGATAACGAGTCGAAACTTGATGAAGTGCGAGTAAGCATACAACGATTATTATCATACGCGGCTTTCCGTAAGGATTATATAAAATTTATTCGGGATATGGGTTTAAGCAAATTAAGTGCGAAGAAATTTGAGCGATATGTAAAGCCGTCTCAATTAGCGACAATTTTTGTTTATCTGTACCGCATGAATGTGGACGGGTTAAAAAAAAAATTAATGTCCCTATTAGAAAAATGCTATTCAACAAGGATACCGATGTCGGAGATTTATATTCCATCCTTATCGCAAAAGGATGGCTTAAAAACGAAAACGCTCCAACCGCGATACCAAAGATTGAGCAGTGTAAATTGAAAATGTTGAAGGTGCTTTTACTATTACAACGCGAACAAGAAAACGAGTATGTGAGAAGTAAAAATGAAGAATGGGAACATAAGATGCGCGGCAACAAGGTCAGATAAATGGCTGATGAAGAAAAAACATTACAGCTAAAATTGTTGTTTGACAATAAGGGTGCGCTTAAGGCAATCGAGGGCATGGGTAAATCGTTTTCTAATTTTGAAAAAAAATCAGGATCGGTTGTTAAAAAAGAGGGTGGCATAATAAACGATTTGATTGACAAGCTTGGAGAATTGAAAAAAGGTAGAGACGCAGCGAATGATGTAAAAAGCATAAGTGTATTTAATAAAAAAATTAAAGAGACTAGCGATCAAGTAAAAAAACTTACAGAAACACAGGGCGAAAACACATCGGCATCTGCTAAATTTGGTGCTGTTATAAAAAGCGTTTTAAATCCTTTAGCTGCTATAGTTTTATCTTTTACGGCGATAAAAAAGGCCGCTGATTTTGTAAAAGAAAGCTACATGGAATACGCTCAATCTCAAAAGCAATTGGTACTTTTGAGCGAAGCATTTTCGCAAAACGGCATAGCGGCCAGAGAGGCAACGTCGGCATTTGAAAAATTTGCTAGTGCGCAACAAGAAGTAACTAAATATTCTGATGACGAAATTATATCCGCTGGCCGTTTTATGGAAGCGGTTAGCGGCCTTAGTGAACAAGGATTAGAAAAGGCCACTCTTGCTGCTATGAATTTTGCTTCGGCTACAGGAACAGATTTAAAAGGCGCTATGGAAGGGATGACTAGTGCGTCCGAGGGCGGGAGTAACATTTTCACTAAATACGGGGTAAAACTTGACGACACAATGACGCGTAGCCAAAAACTTGAAGCCATAACAAAACAATTGCAAGATAGGTTTGGTGAATTTGCTGAAAAAGAAGGTCAAACAATTATAGGTCAAATGGCTATACTTGAAAATTCTTATGGCGATTTAAAAAAACAGATGGGGGCGGTAATAGCGCTCAATGTTTTAACTGGTGGTGGACAAGGCAAAGGTATTTTAGCTTCGTTAATAGAGGGTGTCAAGCTAGGCGTCGAAGCGCTTGAGGTAGCGTTGGTTTTAGGAAGAAATTCTATAAAAAACTTTGTCAATAGCAGTAGTTTTCTTCTGACAAATTTCGGAGTTTTTATAAAGAGCAAGTTTGATATAATGGCTATAGATATTAAATCTTTAGGCAAAGAGATGCAAAAGTCTATAACTTTTGATCCGAAAAGTTTAAAAATAATATCTTTGGAATTAGCATTATTAACGGCTCAAAGACGAAAGGCTACTGCCGAACAAACAAAAGCTGGTATCGCCATACAAGCCATACGGGCGGAAGATTCGGAAACATTAAAAAAACTCGGGTTAGATTATAAAACAGGTGAACAGGCTTTAATAAAATATTTTGATGAACGCGAGGCGAATTTATCGGCATTACAAGCGATGGAAGAAAAAGCCGCCGGTAAACGTATAGAAACTAACGATTCCGAAGCTCAAAAAGAAAAGGATTTTTTAAAAGAGCTGGAAGATGCCGAATTAAAAACAGTTACCAAGCGCATACAATATATTGACATGCTTATTGCCAAACACAAAGATAATGCCAAAATAGTTACGCTACTTAATAAAGAGAAAAATAAAATACTTGAAGAACAGGACGCCGCATATAATGATTTTGTGCTTGAAGAAAATGAAAATCAAGTGCGGAAAATAAAGGAACAATCAGAAGAATTATTAAAACAACAGAAAGACTTAAGAGATCAAGGTATTATATCGGAACAAGAATACCAGACACGGGCCGTACAAATTAACGAAACGACTGCTAAAAAGATAAGTCAAGTTACTGGTAAACTAACACAAGAACAACAAAGCATGCTTGACGGTATAACCGGCGCGATAAGCAAAATGGCATCTTTAATTGGTGGTGGATTTGAACAGATTGTTAATGATGTAATGGGATTAATAAAAGGTATCGCGTCTGGTGATCCATTTGCGGCGATAACTGCTGGTCTTGCAATGGCTGTTAATTTAATTGCCGCTGAAATAAAAAAATATAACTTAGCGCGTGAATTAGAACAATCGTTTTCCATGAAACGGATGTCTGATATTGAGTTGGCCGGGGCCGAAGAACGGATAAGAATATTAGAAGGTGAACACGCCAAACAAAATGCTTTATTGGCTAAAAGGCAAGAAGAAGAACTGAAATATTTTGATAATTATAGCGTGTTAGCTATAGCAAATAAAGCCGTACAAGATCAATTGGAAGCTGAAAAAGTCGCGGCGATGGACGCTACCGAAAAAGCACGTTATGATATACAGAAAAAATATGACGATGAACGAGCGGCATTAGTACTAAGACAGGAAGAGGAAAAAAAAGCACAGGAAGCCACACAAAAAGCGCAACGTAATGCGGCTAAAGAAAAACAATTTAACGCACAAAAAAGAATACAAATAGCGCAAGCACGTATCGATAGAGAGTCTGCAAAATCACAAATCCACAAAGAATTTTGGGCTCCGTGGGATTCCGACACACGTAATAGTTTATTAGGGCAAATTGATTCCATGTATGGCGATATCATTAGCGCCATGGAAAGTCAAGCATTTATACCCGAATATGCAAAAGGTACTGATAGTTTATCGTCTGATCAGTTGGCGAGAGTACACCAAGGTGAACGTATCATACCAGCATCAATGAATTTACCTGGTATAAGCAATTCACAGTTGATGCAATCGGCCGTACGCGGAATGAATGGTGGTAATAGATATACGACAAATAATAATCAATCTAGTACATCGCAAAATTTCGGATTTGCAGGTGCTAATTTTAATTTGCAAGGCGTACAAGACCCGCGATCTTTATTGCTAGCATTACAACGTGAGGCAAACTCCATGGGATCATCTTTGTTAAGGTAAACTATGAGCGATACAGAAAAGATACAATTAGACTACGATCATGTAACCACGTATACCGCTACACCATTAAACGCAGTTGGTGCCACTACTTCGACAACTTTAAGGACGGTAACCGCTTATGATGATACAAACTGTAAACATGTTAAAAAATGGGGAACTGACTATTCCGTATCTGCGATATCTAATGCAGTTATCGAGCATCCAAGGTCAGCAGCTGGAAACGCCTGGACCTTTGACTTCCAAGGCTGGAATGGGTCTGCATGGGTATCAATGGGCACTGTCGCAGATACCGGTGGTGCCAGTGGAGCTTTCGCTGCTGGAGCGTCTTTTGCGGCGACTAAGGTCAAGATTGTTGTTACTCCGGATGCTGGCGACACAATATCTATTACAGATGGCGACCATATTACCTTAACTACTTCGGCTGATGCTGGCGGGTTATCAGTTATGCTTTCTGGCGAGAGTATGACTACTGCGTTTACTTTATATTTAAGCGCATCTGGATCTACATATTACGATACCGCCCTTAAATATGGTGGTAAAAGACACACTCCGACAGGTACGGCCAAGTACCCATACTTTCATCCGGTAACCGCATATGCGGCTTTAGGTGGCGCGTTTACGATCGTAACCATACTTGATAGCGCTCATTATCAGATCGACGAATGGAGCGTTGCGACTGCGTCTACTACGGTACAAGCAGCCTTAGGACAGACACCAACGCTTTGTAGCCCTATCGGGGCCAGTGTTTACCGGGATGTTATCCATGACGGTAATAATAGCGATACGGCCTATGTGGCCAGTACTGGTAGCGATGTAACGGGCAATGGCAAGTGGTGGACGCCATACGCTACGCATTCGGCGGCGTTTGCGGCTATAGGTGCGCGGGCGTACATCAATACTCAAGATTCAGAAACATTCGATGAAATTCTTACTATTGATTCAAATTGTGTATTTGAACCAATATATGGAATAATTCCAACAATAAATGGATATGATGATGGTGTAGCCATTATAATTAATGTAGCCATCGCCGCGTCAAATGCCTTTTCTGTTTATGGTTATAATTTCACAAGAAATATATTGTCCGGGAATAATACGGCAATTTATATATTTAATGATTTGGGATATACATATACTGGATATATAAAAAATTGTTCTTTTTCGGATATATATATTGGCATAAATATATCAGGTGCTAGCGGCACACAAAATTTTATTATAGAAAATAATTATTTTACTAATTGTAGTCTTTATGCCGCTTATTTGGCTGATTATCAAGTATCAACTGGAACAATTAGAAAAAATATTACAATTGGTAATGGTTTCGAACTTTTGGCACCATCAGCTAACGGATCAACATTGAGCGCTTCTAAAAATATAGGATCAATAGGATGGGTTGTTGGCTCTTTCGAGGTTTGTAATTTTACAATAGAAAACAATACAAGCATAAATGCCGTACGTGCCCTTGAGCAAACAGGGAATAGTGGAACATTTTCGGGGACAGTAAGAAATAATGTTGGATATGGCAATACTATAGATTTATTAAAGACAGGAACATCTTCTGCACCATCTATTATAAATTCATGTTATCTTGTTAATTCTGGATTTACAATAGGGGCCGGTAATATAACAACTGACCCTGAACCATGCGAAGAGACATACCCTTATAAATACGGGATATCGACTTTACGGCGTGCGTTAGACAGTACGAATCATCCATATCATACCGGCACAAGCTCTAATTCTATGGGAGTCATTACTCATGGTATTTTACTTGGTGCGAATAGTATTACTTTCAATGGGATTATTTTTGATGGATTAGACTCATATGCTCATGCAATATATGAACTGGCCACACGAACAGGAACGACATTAAAGTGGTGTACATTTCAAAATTATATTGGCATTGCTGTTGACTTATATGCTACCGCCGCAACAAGCGCGGTAATTTCTAACTGTTTGTTCAAAGCCAATGGACAAGCCTTAGCAATGCCATACGGATCAAATAACGTATCATATTGTGTATTTAATAGTAATAATAAAATAGGCATATGGCTAGATTACACCCAGAATTATTTTGATCATTGTTTTTTTTACGGTTCAGATTATAACTTCTATTTAGACATAAATGGCGGTATGACATTTAAAAATTCTATTGTTTATGGCAGCGGATTATATGCCTTATATTCTGACATATCAGTATCGCCAACATATAGTTGTATAATTGATGCAACATATAACGTTACGTTAGACAGTACTAATATTATTGACAACCCGTTGTTTGTCGATCCGGAAAATAATGACTTTAGACTAAAGGTTACAGAACTAGGATACATAGTCGAAAGTCCATGTAAACAGGCAGCTGATGATGGGTACGATATGGGTGCTTATTTATATGAGTATTCGATATCTGCTGATAGCTGGAAAAAATATGTTTTAGAATTTAATCCCTTTACCAATAATGAAACGATGCTGTTTAAAGGTGCGACCGAGTTTGAGGACGGCAATGGCAATTATTCATCATGGGCTAAGTCTACACGTATGCGTTTCCCTATGGTATGGTCTGACAATGCGGCTATGTCAGAAACACAACGAAAAACATTAAAATATATTAAACAAAAGAATTTACGTCGTGAAAACACTTATACGGACGAAGGATGTATAGTAAGGTATCATCCGGCTAAAAGTAATTACTATGGATCAGGAACCGGGACAATCCTAGTCGATGCCACTAATAAAAAAGGAACGTTGACCGATACATCAGCAACTTATTTTCCACAAGACAAAAAAGGGTTTTTCTGTACAGTAATTTTTCACGAACAATCAGCCGCCGTAGTAGACGCGACGGCAAAAACGATAACCAAGGCAGCGGCCGGATGGACGGAAAACGCGTGGACTGGGTATTACTTTTATCAAAACAATATGTATTTTTACATAGTGTCGAATACTACTACTGTCCTTACGGTATCCGATGCCAATAACTATCTAACTACTAGCGCGTCATTTGATATGGATATCGTCAAGTATTTTAAAATAACAGAAAGTACCGAAACAGTATTGACGCTTGCCGATTATGATCTTGAACTAGTAGCCGGATCGTATAAATACTATATTGACTTTGTAAAGTGCCGCGTTGTTATGGAGTCATGGGAAGCAAAACAAGTTTTATACGACTTCGCTACCGAGGCCACAAAAACAGGATTTACGTTGACTTTAGAGGAAATTGATTGAGGCAAAACAGACACAGTGAACACAAGTCTACTTTTACACATACCTTTTTATGACGATACTTATGCTAGACCATCGCGGTCAAATATAAGTATTAAAGAGGTTGTTATGAAAAAGTTAATTCTATTGATTCCTGTTTTGTTGTTATGTGCTTGCCCGTGGCCGTTCCTGCCTGCTGATTGTCAAAATACAGTTGAGGATTGTGCACAATGGGTTGCGCATAATATTCGGTTTGAACATGATGGGATACAATTTTTAGAAGAAGATTATTGGCAAACACCAAGAGAAACAATTGAAAACAAAAAAGGCGATTGTGAGGATGTTTGCGGCCTATTTATGCATATGGTTGAATCCAAAGGGAATCACAAAACTTTTATGTATGCCGTTGATGCTGGCTTGTCGGCACATGCGATTGTTGAAGTTGACGGAAAGATATATGATATCTTAAATGCTGAAAAAAAAGTTGTTATTTATAACAGCATAAATGATATTAAATATAAAAGATGGATTTATAAATTATCTTACTCGGAATACATTACTTTATCAGAAAAGTATCATGGGTATAAAGATACAAAATATGGTATTTGGAATAAAGATTAAATGGCAAAACCGCGAATACTATACCTATCTCATGACCTATTTGATCTCGGTTACGTTGAAAAGATTCCTGATGTAACCGAGTCAAAAGGATTTGTTCGTGGTAAGCTTTCACCGTCTGATGTTACTATCACCTGCCGTAATAATGACAATCAGTTTTCGATAGACAATCCGGTATCCTTTCTAAACGGTTCCAATTGGCAATACTCACCGATAAAAATATATGATGAAGACAATAATTTAACGTTTGATGGTATCGTGTCAAATATAATTCGTGATCATACCTCTAAGACTGTTTCGATAGAATGCAAAGATCGTATATTCCAAAACCGTAAAACACCTATTGCTTATACCACCGCGTCCGCAGCCGGAGAGACGGCGGCTACTGCGGCATATAATATCATGGTGCAAGAAGGATTCACATACTACGACAATACGGCATTACAAAATTCAATATCTACTCTTACCGCTAATTCATGCTATGTCCACGTAAACATTCTTAAACAAGATGATGTATCGATATTTGCCGCGCTTGAAAAGCTTGGGCCATATGGAGCGGCAGATGTCTACATGCATAAAAACAAAGTGGTCTTTAAGCATTGGACTGCATATACTGGTGGCGTGTCTGTAGCATTTGATTATGGTGATCCTAAACTAACACCACGTACCGCGCCAACAATAACAACGCTAGAATACGCGTTTTTTAACGATTACTCTATAGGCTATAATGGTGATCTTGAAGTCCCGGCGACCGACGCAGCTAATGGAAATATCGGGGCGCCAAGTCGTTTAAGATTTGGTACGCAAATGGCTCCTGAACTACGTTGTAACTCCAAATCAGCAAACATGGTTGCATTTAAAGACTCTACGTCTGCCGTATATATCGGCAAGACAATGATCAAGCGCGGCCACTCGACATTGACACCCATTCCTAAAGTATTACAAGTAATTAATTTTGAAGTAGAGTATTCGTTCCGCTCATATATCGATCTTGGTACATATTTCAAGATGACGTTCCCGGACGAAGGATGGACGAATAAAGTATTTGAAGTATCTAAAATTCAGCGGAACATATCCTCGCAGAACATAGCAATTGAAGGGTGGGAAGTGGCAATATGACAAAAATTGGCAGACGTAAAATGAATGGGATAGAGGAATTTGACGCTATTAAAAAAGCGTTATTCGGTGATTCGGAATTATCGCAGGAAGGGTTTATCCCGCGTGTTACACATGATCTTTATGGTAACGGTAAAAAAGGTATACTTGACAGAATGCAACGGGTAGAGTGGATGCTATGGCCGGTATATGGCGGGTTGGCTGCAATAATAATACTACTTGTAAAAATAATATGGACGGGGAAACCGTAAGGTAGTTATGGCACAAGACATTGAAGCGTTGGCACATAGAATAGGGTGGATGGAAAATAATTTTAAACAATATGTTGCGGGGAATACTTATAATGGAGTAGCGTTGACAGTGTCGTCTTTGACTGCAGGATTTTCTCTTTTATATGGTTCTTTTACTCCGTATAAAAAAATTGATGGGTCAGTATGGTTAAAATTTTATTTTGGCTTTGATTGCAACAGTACAGGTACAAATTTTTCAGTTGTTGTTTCTGGAATTAAATCAAAAATAATATCGTCATATTATCAACCATTTTTAATTGTAACTTCGTCTGCAGCGGCCGGCCATTATACATTTTCAAGTACAAGAAATAGTGGGACAATATCTCCAAATACAAATAATTTTTATTTTTTCCTTTCTTTTGGTGATACTATTGATGGCATTGCTAGGGGCGAAATTGAATTAGAATCGTTGCCAACATGGTCTGACACTTTTTAACAGGAGTAACCGTATGAGGCTAAAGCAATCAACTAGTTTTAATGTTTTGTGCATAGACGGCGGCGGCATAAAGGGCATCATCCCCCTATGTGTCCTGGTCGAGATAGAGCGCCTCACTGGTCGCCAGTCCTGCGAACTATTTCAGCAGATCAACGGTACTTCCACCGGCGGTATTATTGCCGCCCTATTAGCCAAGGGTTATTCAGCTAAAGAAGTGCTAGACATGTATCTGTTAAAGGGCCGCGACATTTTCAAGCCCATCTTTGGCGGCTGGTTAAATCCCTTCACCTGGGGCAGTGGCCGCTACGACCGAAAGGTGATTGACCGCATGTGTGACGACATGCTGGGTGCCACAAAGATGGGTGAACTCAAGACGCAATTCTTTTGCACCGCGGTCAACATGCAGGACTCGCAGTGGACCCACTTCATGAAGTCCTATAAACCCAACTATGCGGACCGGCGGGTTGCCGACCTGGTGAAGCGCACCTACAGTGCCCCGACATACTTCGGCTACCTTACGGACAGCGAGGGCGTATGGAGCGACGGTGGGGTTGGCGTTCAGACATGCACACTCATGCAGTCGTATATCGAAACGCGCCGGCAGGGTAAGGCTTCGTATTGGATACTTAACCTAGGATGCGGCTACATCGACGCGTTGAATTATAAGCCTGGTAAATTTGTATTGTCTCAAATAGCCGACTTCGTACCGATCGCGCGGGATCAGTCGATCTGGCAACAACAGAACGATTGCCGGGAATTGGGGGTCGAGTTCTATACGGCCAACATCCTGGTGGATAAGAAGTCCAATGAAATGGACTGCGTTGACCGGATAGACATCCTACGACAATACGGACAAACCCTGTCCGGGCAAACCATGCCTATGATATTGGAATAATGCGTAAAATAACAGAAATAATAATCCACTGTTCCGATTCTACGTTTGGCGATGCAGCACAAATTCGGGATTGGCATACGCATCCCGATAAAAACGATCCGACAAAACCATGGTCAGATATCGGATATCACTGGGTAATAACAGGGGGCATACGATACGCCGGTGATGATTATGTAGAGACGTTTGACGGATTAATCCAGGCCGGTCGGCCGGAAGAACGCCAGGGCGCACACTGCCGGGGCTATAATTACTCGTCTATAGGTGTATGTCTGATCGGACCAGGACCTAGCGGTATTTTTACAATAGACCAATTTGTGGCATTAAAGGAATTAATACAAGACTTACTTAAAAGATACACAACTATCAAATCGATTGTAGGCCACAAGGAACGTGAAAACACACTGTGTCCGATGTTTGATGTTAGATCATGGCTTAACGGCGTAGAATTGAACACGTATAATCCTAGTGGCACTGGAAGCAAATAGCATAATGCTCATTGATTAAATATTTTTTTAATATACCCTTGACATTATCATAAAAGTGGTATAAAGTAGTATGTATGAAAGAACTTATTGAATCAGAAGAAAACTTAAAAGATTTATTATGGTTTGCTTTTATCGCCGGATGTGAGTTTGTTGATTCTAAATATTGCGAAGGGTATCACTTAGATTATTCATGTTTTGATGAATGGTTTGAAAAGCGTAAAAATTATATTAAGGCAAATATAGTAATACCATAAGTCTTTTGAATAGTCGCCATAAAGACGGCAAGGAGTAAGCCATGGAATGTAAATGCGGCGAGGAAATGGCAGATACCGAAAGATTTTTTATTTATTATGAACAATACTGTACATACTATTGTAAATCATGCGGTCGTTATTTAGATAGTGACGGAATTTGGTACGAGCATAAAGGATTAAGCAAATGAAAAAGACGTGCGAAAATTGCGGATATAAAGATCGGTTTTGTGATACATGCAAAAATTATAGTATGTGGATATTTAAAAATTCCAAACGAAAAGATAAATATATAAAAATGGATGTACGTGCGGAATAAAAGCTCTACCGAGGCGAATGATGACAATAGAAATAGATTGCAACGAAGGGTTTGGGTTTATAGTTAATACCGTTGATTTATACAATCAATTTATTACGTATCAATTTGAAGACTATTTTGAAAACTTTGATAACGAGGTAGACGATGAGCAAGAATCATTTAGATGATACCTATAACAATTTGCCAAACAAAAATTGCACTATATGTGGAAAATTTGTGCCGTCAAAAGGATATGTTATAGACGGGCACGGTATATCTATACAGCATGCAAAATGTTTTAAAAAATGTTTGAAACAAAATCCATTTTAACGGAGTAAATTATTATGGCACAAAAACAGCATAGTGTAAAAATAGATGACGACACGTACAGCCGGATAGAGGATCTGCGAGCAAAGACGCGACTGCCGCGCATCAATATCATCCGCCGGGCCATAGACGGTTTTGATATAACTGTACAAACAAAAAAGCTATAAAGTGTGTCAAAACAAACAAAATAGTGTGTATAATTTGATACGCGTAAACATGGTTAAAATAACAAACAAAGGCCAAGTCTCAAAATAAACACACTTGTGTGTTAAAAAATATACACAACTATTAAAATCATAATATCAAACATGCTTAAAACAGCCAATAGATGCTGTATAATAGGTGGTGAAAGGTGGCATCGTATTTGCTATATATAAGCATCAAAAACACGCTGGCCCAGCGATACGGGCGGGAGGCTTTATGAAATTACTTGGTATTGATATACGTATTCTCAAACATAGTTTTAAATTTGAGTATCGCCCTTGGTCAAAAATGCCAAAAGATCAACCAATGGAATTATGTTTTTTGGATTATGGACATATACAAATTGGAAATATATTAATACAGTTACCGTATAAACATTAATTGCCCTTCGGGGCGGGAGGCTACTATGAATGACAAAATCGAATCACTAGTCCAAGAGTACCGGTCAACCGGTGCAAGTTTTGAACAAGTTATCATGTACAAATTAATGCTTGAAAATGAATTGATGATAGAGTCTAAGTAACATGGTTTGCCGGGTCGCCAAACGGCCCGGCAGCCTCCCTAAATTAAACGAGGTGTAAAATGACAATTTGGAAATACGTATTAGAAGTTAATGGAACAAATG
>Ga0265297_10009732_pt1 | contig 12294 bp, 20 predicted proteins | sample Munlanlwell13791_FD_192502 | JGI IMG/M metagenome (GOLD analysis project Ga0265297, IMG submission 192502) | Leachate microbial communities from a municipal landfill in Southern Ontario, Canada - Leachate well 137-91 | ecosystem: Engineered > Solid waste > Landfill > Unclassified | place...
GCAGGAAGTTTACCGCCTTCAGGGTGTACGAATCAACGATAAACATATCGAAGTAATAATCAGGCAGATGCTTAAAAAGGTCAGGGTTGAGGATCCGGGTGACACCGAATTTTTAGCCACTCAGCAGGTTGATAAGTGGATTTTTCAGAAAGAAAATACCCGGGTTATCAAAAAAGGCGGCAAACCGGCGCAAGCCACACCGCTTTTACTAGGTATAACTAAGGCTTCGCTTACTACTGAAAGTTTTATTTCTGCGGCCAGCTTCCAAGAAACTACCCGCGTTTTGACCGAAGCCGCCACCCGCGGTAAACGTGATGAGCTGTTCGGTTTGAAAGAAAATGTTATCGTTGGCCACTTAATCCCGGCAGGTACAGGATTTAAGAGCCACCGGGAAATTGATGTAATCAAAACGGTTACTGAAGAAGTAACTAAGGAGAAAAAGGAATAATCTATGCCCACAATCGCCCAGTTAATCAGGTTAGGTAGGTCCACCAAGAAAAAGAAGAGCAAGTCGCCGGCTTTGAGAGGCTGTCCTCAAAGAAGAGGTGTATGCATCCAGGTGCGTACGATGACTCCTAAAAAACCTAACTCAGCGTTAAGAAAGATTGCCAGGGTAAGGCTGACTACGGGTCTGGAAGTTACTGCATATATACCGGGAGAAGGGCATAACCTTCAAGAACACTCTATAGTTATGGTAAGAGGCGGCAGGGTCAAAGATTTGCCAGGTGTTCGTTATCATATTGTAAGAGGTACATTGGATGCTGCCGGAGTCAACGCTCGCAGGCGCAGCCGTTCTAAATACGGAGCCAAGAAACCAAAGCCAACAAAGTAATTAAAGGAGCTAATTTTAGCATGAGAAGAAGAAAAGCGCAGGAAAAAGTCATTTTAGCAGACCCGAAATACAACAGCAAAATAATCGCCAAGTTCATGAATATGGTTATGGTTGACGGAAAAAAAGCCGTCGCCGAAAGGCTGGTTTATAGCGCTTTTGAAATTGTGTTGAAGAATTTAAATGAACAGGATATTTTGAAAGTTTTTTACAAGGCATTGGATAATGCCCGCCCGCGTTTGGAAGTAAAGCCGCGCAGGGTAGGCGGTGCTACCTATCAGGTACCGGTTGAAGTAAGGCAGGAGCGCGGCACATCGATTGCGCTGCGTTGGATCAGGGATTTTGCCAAGAACAGAAAAGGTAAAGCTATGGAGCAAAAATTAGCAGATGAAATCATCTCCGCTTACAAGGGAGAAGGAGCCGCAATTAAAAAGAGGGACGATACGCATAAGATGGCTGAATCAAACAAGGCTTATGCGCATTTTAGATGGTAACCCTCGCAAAATCCGCGAGGATTAATTCGCGCATTGACTTACTCGTACCGTGTACTCGTAAGTCAAGCGCTCATTAAAAGATGAGAAAAATACCTTTACAAAAATTAAGAAATATCGGGATTATCGCCCATATCGACGCAGGTAAGACAACTACCAGCGAACGTATCCTGTTTTATACCGGAAGAAATTATAAAATCGGAGAAGTCCATGACGGCGCAGCAACTATGGATTGGATGGTCCAGGAGCAGGAAAGAGGGATTACTATTACCGCAGCCGCGACTACCTGTAAGTGGAAAGATATAACTATTAATTTAATCGATACCCCCGGCCACGTTGATTTTACTATCGAAGTAGAAAGGTCTTTAAAGGTTTTAGACGGTGCCGTGGTAGTTTTCTGCGGGGTAGGCGGGGTTGAACCGCAGTCAGAAACCGTATGGCGTCAAGCCGACCGCTATGGAGTTCCGCGCATTGCTTTTGTCAATAAGATGGACCGTACGGGTTCAGATTTTTTTGCGGTTATTGATCAGATGAAGGAAAGGCTGGCTGCAAATGTCGCCGCAATCCAGCTTCCTGTCGGAAGGGAAAGCGGTTTTAACGGCCTTATTGACCTAGTCGAGAAAAAGCTTATTCATTATAAGGATGAATTAGGAAAAGATATTGAAATTAAGGATGTTCCTGAAGGGAATCTCGCTGAGTTTGAGAAATACCGGGCTATATTAGTTGAAAAAGTTGCCGAAGCAGATGATAAAGTTATGGAGGCATATCTCGAAGGTAAGAGTGTTTCCGATGAAGAACTCAAGGCTGCCATCCGCAGAAGCACGATTGCTAACAAATTCATACCAGCGCTTTGTGGTTCTTCTTTTAAAAATAAGGGCGTACAGTTGGTTCTAGACGCAGTAAAGGACTACCTTCCTTCTCCGCTTGATGTGCCTTCGGTCAAAGGAACCAATCCTGATACCGGTGAATTTGAAGAGGTTGCTGCTGATGATAAAGCCCCGTTTACTGCCCTTTGTTTCAAGGTCGCTTCAGACCCTTTTGTCGGTAAAATTTATTTTATCCGGATGTATTCAGGCACACTTGAATCAGGCACCTATATTTATAATGCTACTAAAAGGGAAAGAGAGCGGGTAACCAAAATCGTAAAAATGCATGCTAATCACCAGGAAGTAGCTGATAGTATTGCTACGGGTGATATCGCCGCCTTAGTTGGTTTAAAAGATACCAAAACCGGCGATACATTATGCACAGAAAAGAACCCTATTCTTATTGAAGCTATGCGTTTTCCCGAACCGGTTATTCAGCAGGCAATTGAACCTAAATCCAAGGATGCCCAGGAAAAATTAGGGCTGGCTATGCATAAACTGGAAGATGAAGACCCGTCATTTCGGGTCAGCTATAATCAGGAAACAGGGCAAACCCTTATCGCCGGAATGGGGCAGTTGCATTTGGAAATTATTATCGATAGGATTTTACGTGAGTTTAATGTAGAGGCTACTGTTGGTGCTCCGCAAGTTGCTTACCGCGAAACAATCAGAAAAAATGTTTCTAGTGTCGGTAAATTTATTTCCCAGTCGGGCGGCCGCGGCCAGTATGGCCACTGCGTAATTGAGATGAGCCCGGCTGAGACTCCGGGTTCAGGGATCGCTTTTGAAGATAAAATTAAAAGCGGCGCTATCCCGCGGGAATTTATTCCTGCCGTTAAACAGGGAGTGATGGGCGCTGCGAAAAACGGAGTATTAGCCGGATATCCGGTCACCGATGTAAATGTCGTTCTCGTCGATGGATCATTCCACGAAGTCGATTCATCGGAATTAGCTTTTAAAATGGCAGGCTCAATCGCCTTCCAGGATGGAATGAAAAGGGCGCATCCGGTTCTACTTGAGCCGATTATGGATATTGAAGTAGTTGTTCCCGAAGAATTTATGGGCCAGATTATCGGGGATTTAAGTTCGCGGCGCGCAAAAATAATTGCCCTTGGGCAGAGGTTGAATTTGCGCACTATCCGGGCTAACGTTCCGTTGTCGGAAGTTTTTAATTATGCAACGGTAACAAGATCCTTGACACAAGGCCGTGCATCGTATACAATGGAACCTTCCTTTTACAGCGAGGTTCCGACTCAAGTGGCGGAAAAAATTATTTTAGGCGCCTCAACAACAAAGACAAGAAAAACTTTTTAAAAAGCTAAGGAGGATAAGAAATGGCTAAAGAAAAATTTGTAAGGAGTAAGCCGCACGTAAATATCGGGACAATCGGACATATCGATCACGGCAAAACTACGCTTACTGCTGCAATCTGCAATGTTCTTTCCAAGACCGGTCAGGCCACAGCCAGAGACTATGCCGATATCGCTAAAGGCGGAACAGTAAGAGACGAGACAAAGGTAGTCACTATTTCAGTTGCCCACGTTGAGTATGAAACTGCGACTCGCCACTATGCTCATATCGACTGCCCCGGCCACGCTGATTACATCAAAAACATGATTACCGGAGCTGCTCAGATGGACGGAGCTATACTGGTAGTTTCAGCTGCTGACGGCCCTATGCCTCAAACCAGAGAACATATTCTTTTAGCCCGTCAGGTTAATGTCCCTTCTATGGTTGTGTTTATGAATAAAGTTGATCTGGTTGATGATAAAGAACTCTTGGACCTGGTTGAAATGGAAATCAGGGAGTTATTAACTAAATACGGTTATCCGGGAGATAAAACACCGATTATCCGCGGTAGTGCCAACAAGGCCTACGCAGCTAAAGATGCTAACAGCCCGGAAGCCAAGCCTATTCTCGATCTTATCAAGGCAGTTGATGAGTTCATTCCTCTTCCGCCCAGAGAATTAGATAAGCCTTTACTTATGGCGGTAGAAGATGTCTTTAGTATTGAAGGTAGAGGTACGGTTGGAACAGGCAGAATCGAACGCGGTAAAGTTAAAGTGGGAGAAGAAGTTGAAATTATCGGTTTAAGGCCGGAACCCAAAAAGTCAGTAGTTACCGGAATAGAAATGTTCCGTAAGCTTCTTGATGAAGGACAGGCCGGAGATAATGTCGGGCTTCTCTTAAGAGGTATCGAAAAGAACGATATCGAGCGCGGAATGGTTATTGCCGCACCAAAATCCATTATGCCTCACACAAAATTCAAGGCCAAGGTTTACATCTTGACCAAAGAAGAAGGCGGAAGGCACACGCCATTCTTCAAGGGTTACCGTCCGCAGTTCTATTTTAGAACTACCGACGTTACCGGATCAGCCAATCTTCCCGAAGGCGTAGAAATGGTTATGCCCGGGGATAACGTGGAACTGAATGTAGAATTAATTACGCCAGTTGCTATCGAAAAAGAATCACGTTTTGCTATCCGCGAAGGCGGTCATACCGTAGGCGCAGGAGTAGTTACTGAGGTTATTGCTTAAGGGTTTCGAACTATAGAGGTTTTGTCAAATAAATGAATACACAAAAGATCCGGATTAAATTAAAGGCCTATGACCACAGGCTTTTAGATCAGGCAGTTATAGAGATAGTTGATACCGTAAAGCGCACCGGGGCGAGAATCTCCGGCCCGGTGCCGCTTCCTACGAAGCGTGAAATTTATACGGTGCTTCGCTCTGTGCATGTTGATAAAAAGTCGCGCGAACAGTTTGATTTGTCTACCCATAAACGCCTTATTGACATCTTTGAACCCACAGCTAAGACCATCGATTCATTAAGGAAATTAAACCTGCCTGCAGGAGTGGATGTAGAGATCAAGTAATAAATCAATATAGGATTAATTAAATGATCGGAATAATTGGCAAAAAAATCGGTATGACTCAAATTTTCGCTCAGGATAACAGCCAGATTGGCATTACGGCGATCCAGGCCGGCCCCTGCCCGATACTTATGGTCAAAGATAAAAATATCCAGCTGGGTTTTGATTTAATCAATGAGAAAAAACTAAAAAAACCACAAGCAGGTTTATTTAAAAAATTAAAAATTGCACCTCAGAATATAATTAGGGATGTTTCTAAAGAAGCTAATATTGAATACAAGGTCGGCGATGAACTTAAAGTTGATCTTTTTACCGAGGGAGATTTTGTAGATATTAGCGGTATTTCTATCGGTAAGGGTTTTGCCGGCGGGATGAAGCGTTGGCATTGGAAAGGCGGTCCGCGTACGCACGGTTCAACCAGTCATCGCCGGGTTGGCTCGATAGGTTCCAGTACTACTCCCGGAAGAGTCTATAAAGGCCACCATATGCCTGGTCATGTGGGTAATAAAAATGTAACTATCCAGAATTTAAAAGTAATCAAGGTTGATCTCGAAAAGAATCTTTTGTTAGTCGAAGGCGGAGTGCCCGGGCATAAAAACGGATATTTAGTAATCACCAAGGCCTTGAAAAAAAGGCCAAAGAAGGCAGCGGTAAAGAAATAATATGTTTACATTACCTTTATACAATTCTGAAGGCAAAGAGATAGATACGATAAAACTAAGCGCCGCTATTTTTGACGGCAGCCAAAATTTAGATTGTCTTCACCAGGTCATCGAAAATTACCGGGCTAACCAAAGAAAAGGCTTAGCTTCTACTAAAACCCGCGGTGAAGTATCGGGCGGCGGCAAGAAACCATGGAAACAAAAAGGCACCGGCCGCGCCCGTGTAGGCTCTACCCGTTCGCCTCTTTGGAGGCACGGTGGAGTTGTTTTCGGACCTCATCCCCGCGATTTTTCTTATGATCTCCCCCAAAAAATGAAAACCCTGGCTTTAAAAACAAGTTTAAATCTGAAACTAAAGGAAAATAATTTTCTGGTTTTAGATGAATTTAAAGTTGAGAGCCCTAAGACAAAATTGGCTGTTGGTATTTTAAGTAATCTTAAGTTATTTTCAGCTAAAGAAAAAAAAGAGAAGAAGCTTCTTTTCTTGACCGATAAGCTGAATCCGGATTTAAAGAAAGCATTGAAAAACATCAGTTTTTTAACCGTAGACTTGGCTAGTAATTGCCATGCTTATGAAGTTATGAACAACCAAAGATTGCTTGTCACCAAATCGGCTCTTGCGCTTTTGACAACGAGGTTAAAATAATGAATTTACCAGTTATAATCAAGGCCCTTTTGCAGACCGAAAAATCAAGCGCTTATTTACCCCAAGGAAAATATCTTTTCCTCGTAAATAATTCCGCCAATAAAGTGCAAATTAAAAAAGCAGTCGAGCAGGTATATAAGGTTAAAGTAAAAAACGTTAATACTTTTGTTTCAATGGGGAAACTTAAAAGAGTCAGGCATCAATTAGGCCGCACCAGCGACACTAAAAAGGCCGTAGTTACATTGGTTGCCGGCCAGAAGATAGAGGTAGCATAATGGGGATAATTAAATTTAAGCCAACAACTCCCAGCCGCAGGCACATGAGTGGGCCGGATTTCGCGGAAATTACTAAAGATAAACCGGAACGCTCGCTATTGCGTCCGCTTAAAAAGACCGGTGGAAGGAATTCTTATGGCCGGATAACTACTAGGAATATAGGTGGCGGGCATAAGCGTATGCTGCGTTTGATTGATTTTAAGCGCGATATCTATGATCAGCCGGCAAAAGTAATCGCTATTGAATACGACCCTAATCGTTCGGCAAGGATCGCTCTGGTTGAATATCCGGATAAAATAAAAAAATATATAATTGCGCCCCTTGGTTTAAGCGTGGGGGATATGGTTCTTTCAAGCGACCAAAAGGATGTTGAGATTAAATTCGGTAATTGCCTTCTTTTGCGTAATATTCCTTCGGGCACGCTTATTCATAATATTGAAATATCTAAGGGCAAGGGTGGGCAAATTGTCCGTAGCGCAGGCACTAGTGCCCAGATTATGGCCAAGGAAGCAGATATGGCCCATGTGCGATTGCCTAGCGGTGAAGTAAGGTTAATCAGCCTTGATTGTCACGCTACTATCGGACAGATCGGCAATATTGATCATGACGCGATTATCCTAGGCAAAGCTGGCAAAAGCAGATGGCTGGGGATTAAGCCGACTGTAAGAGGGGTTGTGATGAACCCTTTTGACCATCCTCACGGCGGCGGCGAAGGTAAGTCAGGTCAAGGTAATCCGCACCCGGTTACACCCTGGGGCAAACCTACTAAAGGATACCGCACCAGAAACCGTAATAAGTATTCTAATAAATTTATCGTAAAGAGAAGGAAGCCATAATATGCCTCGTTCATTAAAAAAAGGTCCCTATGTCGAAGAAAGCCTATTAAGAAAAGTCGAGAAACAGACCAAAGCCGGTTTGCGTCAGGCGATTAAAACCTGGAGTCGCCGTTCAACAGTGATCCCTGATTTCGTGGGCCTTACTTTTGCGGTATATGACGGCAAGAAGCATATACCCGTTTTTATAACTGAAAATATGGTAGGTCACAAATTAGGGGAATTCTCACCTTCGAGGATTTTTAGAAAACACGGCGGTATCAAGGCCAAGAAAGCGTTAGAGAAGACATAATGATCGCCAAAGCAGAAGGAAAATTTTTAAGGGTTTCACCGAGTAAGGCGCGGATCGTAGCTGATCTAGTCCGGGGTAAAGATGTTACTTATGCTCAGGGTGTCCTGTTGCATCTTAATCAAAGGTCGAAAGAATACATGATTAAGATATTAAAATCCGCCGTGGCTAATGCCAAGGTTAAAGGTATTTCGGCGGATAGATTATATATTTCGAAAATAGTATGCGACGTCGGACCGATGTGGAAGAGGTTTAAAGCCGCTGCTTTCGGTAGAGCTTCTTCGATAGTAAAACGTACAGTACATATAAAAATAGAGCTAGATTTAAAGTCAGACACGCCGCGCTAATAAGGTATTGCGCGGGTGTGCCCTTGTGGGCAAGGAGCGTAATTTATGGGACATAAGGTAAGTCCTTTATTATTAAGGATGGGTTTTATAAGGCAGTGGCATTCCCGCTGGTTTGCCAAACCTAAAGAGTTTGCCCCGCTTATCCAGCAGGATTATAAAATAAGGAAGTTTATTAAATCCAAATTTAAGCAGGCGGCAATATCTAAGATCATAATTGAGGGGCTGGCTGATAAAGTCAAGGTGCGTATATTTTCGGCCCGGCCCGGTATTATAATCGGCCGGCACGGTTCGGATATCGAACGGCTGCGTTCGGATTTAAGCGGTTTGGTCAAGCGTGAGCTTTCCATCGATATCCAGGAAGTAAACAAGCCTGCCTGGGATGCGCAGTTAGTTGCCGAAAACATCGCTTTACAGCAGGAAAAAAGAATAGCTTTCCGCCGCGCCGTGAAAAGGGCAATGGAGCAATCCGTCCAAGCCGGGGTTAAAGGCATTAGGGTAAGCTGTTCAGGAAGACTTAACGGCGCCGAAATGAGCCGGAAAGAAACTTATAAGATCGGTAAAATACCTTTGCAAACTTTGCGCGCAGATATTGATTATGGTTTTGCCGAAGCGCTTACCACCTACGGATTAATCGGAGTAAAAGTTTGGATTTATAAGGGCGATATCCTGGGGAAACAATTTGTCCAGGAAGAATCAGCTGCTCAGTCGAAAGAACCGGCTAGATCCGCGAATACTGGCAGACAGGAAAGTAAGGAGTAATAATGGTTTTAATGCCCAAGAGGGTAAAATATCGTAAATTACAAAAAGGCCAAAGACGGGGAATTGCTACTACGGGTTCTACGGTGGCTTTCGGAGAGTTTGGGCTGAAATCTTTAGATAACGGCTGGATAAAGAATACCCAGATCGAAGCTGTCCGCGTAATTTTAGCCCGGCAGCTGCATAAGGGCGGAAAATTATGGATAAGGATTTTTCCGGATAAATCAATAACCAAGAAACCGGCCGAAGTCCGTATGGGTAAGGGTAAAGGCGATTTGGATCATTGGGTGGCAGTGGTGAAAAGGGGCCGGGTATTGTTTGAATTGGGAGGTGTGCCTCAGGAATATGCCAAGGCCTGTTTTCGCTTGGCAGCTTATAAAATACCGCTGCGCACAAAATTTGTAGTGAGGTTACATAAATAAAATGAAACCGCAAGAGTTAAAAGATTTATCCAAAACAGAGTTATTGGAAAAAGAGAAAACACTTTATGCCGAGTTAGCCAAATTAAATATTCAGCGCTACTCAGGAAACGTGGAAAAACCGCATAAGTTTGCACTGATAAGAAAAGATATTGCCCGGATCAGGACATTCTTAAACCAAAAGAAAGATAAATAAAGATGGGTAACCAAAAAGAGTTTATAGGCATAGTTGTAAGCGATAAAATGCAGAAAACTGTGGTGGTTAAAACCATGCATTTGGCCAGGCACCACAAATATTCAAAAACAGTAAAACTGCATAATAAGTTCAAGGCCCATGATGAAAAAGGTATCGCCAAATTAGGCGACACCGTAATCATCGTAGAAACCCGTCCTTTATCAAAAGATAAGAGGTTTATTGTCAAGAGCGTGCTAAAAAAGAGCGAAAAATCGAGCATTGCCTTGACGGAGGAGAAAATTTAAAATGCTTCAGCTGCGCAGTATTTTTGATGTTGCTGATAATACCGGAGCCCGTAAGGCTTCCCTTATATGTGTGTTAAAAAAAATGGGAAGTTTTAGAGCAGATATCGGCGATGTAGTCAGGGTTAATATTAAAGAATCGATTCCCGGAGCTACGGTTAAAAAAGGGGAAAAGGCCCTGGCGGTAATCGTGCGCACCAGGCGTGATATCAATAGGGCAGATGGATCGATTTTACGCTTTGACCGCAATGCGGTGGTAATTATTGACGATAAGGATAACCCGAGGGGTACCCGTGTTTTCGGCCCGGTAGCCCGCGAGTTAAGAGATAAGAATTTCAATAAAATAATTTCTTTAGCACCTGAGGTAATTTAATGCAAAAGATAAAAAAGAACGATAAAGTCCGGTTGGTTAAAGGAAAAGACAGGGGTAAAGAAGGCAGGGTAATCAGCATAGTTAAATCCGGCCAAGCTGCCATAATTGAAGGGCTCAATTTATCAAAGAAACATAAGCGTCAGAGCCGGCAGGATCAAAAAGGCGGAATTATTTCAATTGAAATGCCGGTTAGTATTGCCAACCTTATGGTTGTTTGTAAGCATTGTTCTAAGCCGGGCCGGTTAGGAATAACCACTTTAAAAGACGGGACTAAATCTAGAATTTGTAAAAGTTGTAAAGAGGCATTTTAGTTATTGATAGCCCTTAGAGATAGAAAGAGAGAAAAATGGTACCCAGATTATTAGAAAGATATCGTAATGAGATTTCTCCCAAGCTTATGGATGATTTTAAGCTTAAGAATAAGATGGCTGTGCCCAAGGTTGATAAAATTGTAGTTAATATGGGTATAGGAGAAGGTACCCAGGATATTAAAGTTTTAGAAAAATCAGTCGATGAGCTTGCAAATATAACCGGACAGAAGCCGATTATCCGCCGGGCAAAAAAAGCGATTGCCAATTTCAAAGTAAGGCAGGGCCAGGCAGTAGGGGCAAAAGTTACCTTAAGAAGGACGATGATGTATGAATTTATGGATCGTCTGCTCAACATAGCATTACCGAGGATTCGTGATTTCCGCGGGGTGCCGGACGATTCTTTTGATAAAGGTAATAATTATACCTTAGGTTTAAGCGAACAGATAATTTTTCCGGAGATAGAATATGACAAGATAACCCGGACACAGGGAATGGATATAACCTTTGTAATTAAAAACGCCAAGAATGTGGAACAGGCAAGGGCTTTGTTGAAATATTTCGGGATGCCTTTTAAGAATAAGGAAGACAAATAAAAAATGGCCAAGAATTCACAGATCGCAAGATGGAAAAGAACACCAAAATTTTCAACGCGTAAATATAACCGCTGCGCTATCTGCGGACGCGCAAATGGTTATCTTAGAAGATTTCAGCTTTGCCGTATTTGTTTTAGGGAGTTGGTTTGGCAGGGGCTTATCCCCGGGGTAAAAAAAGCAAGCTGGTAGGCAGCGCCCCGCGCTTATAAGGAGAATAAATGTCCAGGACAGATTTAATTGCAGATGTGTTTACAATCATTCGTAACGCCATAATGATTAAAAGGGATGCCGTAGATGTTCCGGCTTCCAGCAATATCGAAGAGATTATGGCTATCCTTAAAAAGAATGAATATATCGATAACTTTAAATTAGTTGAAGATAAAAAACAGGGGTTAGTAAGGGTATATCTTAGATATCTTTCGGGGAAGCCGGCTATCCGCAATATTAAGCGTATTTCCAGGCCGGGATTAAGGGTGTATGTTAATGCTAAAAAAATACCTTCAGTCTTACGCGGAAGGGGACTGGCGATAATATCTACCTCTAAAGGCGTTATTACTGATAAAGAAGCAAAAGAGCAGGGAATAGGCGGCGAAGTTATCGGCTATATCTGGTAAAGGAATGTCACCCTGCGTTTATAAGGGATTGCACGGGTGTCTTCTAGTTGAGGAAAAATAAATGTCTAGAATCGGGAAAAAGATAATAGCAATACCCAAGGATGTAAAAATTGAAGTAAAAGACGGAGTGGTCTTTGTCCAGGGGCCAAAAGGCAAGCTGGAAAAGAAGTTATCCGATAGGGTAAGCGTAGAGATAAAAGATGGTCAGCTTTCGGTCAAAAGGGTTTCCGACACTAAGGTTGATAAATCTATGCATGGTTTGTTCCGGGCATTAATCGTAAACATGATCAAAGGAGTGACCGAAGGATATACTAAGGAACTGGAAATTATTGGCGTAGGCTTTAAAGCCGCGGTATCCGGAAATAAGCTGAATCTGGCATTGGGATTTTCCCATCCGGTAAATTTTACTATTCCCGAAGGTATTAAAATAGAAACCCCAAAACCAACGCAGTTGGTCATAAAGGGAATTGACAAGGAATTGATAGGCGAGGTCGCTACCGAAATTCGTTTGGTCTATCCTCCTGAGCCTTATAAAGGTAAGGGGATCCGTTTCGTAGGCGAACATGTAAAGAAAAAGATAGGTAAGGCCCAAGCAACAGGCGGTGGCAAATAATGAGAACAAAAGAAGAGTTAAGGCTAAA
>Ga0265297_10009733_pt1 | contig 12294 bp, 10 predicted proteins | sample Munlanlwell13791_FD_192502 | JGI IMG/M metagenome (GOLD analysis project Ga0265297, IMG submission 192502) | Leachate microbial communities from a municipal landfill in Southern Ontario, Canada - Leachate well 137-91 | ecosystem: Engineered > Solid waste > Landfill > Unclassified | place...
CGATAATACCCAATACGGTGCCGATGCTGGCAGTGATTGCGATAGCCAACAAAGAGACACTAAGAGATATTCTAGCGCCGTAGATAAGACGGCTTAAAACATCACGTCCCAGCTGGTCCGTGCCCAGCAGATAATCGGTTTTTCCACCCTCCATGAAAGCAGGAGGTAAATACCTGTCGGTGATTTTACCAACAGTTGGGTCATGCGGCGCAATCCAGGGAGAAAACACCGCAAGAATTATCATGATAGCCATGACAACAGTCGGAATCCACAAAGCGAGATTGCGCATTACCCGCGTCGCCCGTGAAATACCCCGATATTGCTTCTTCTTTTTTGTTTTTGCAGTCGTTGTTATTGTATTTAGCATCCGTTAAGTCCTTTGGTACCTGATTTGCGGATCAACCCATGCATATGAAATATCAATCAGCAAGTTAATACCCAGAACGAGAATTGCTGTGATAATGGTAATCGCCTGTACCACAGGGAAATCGCGTGAGAACGTTGCTTCAACCAGCAGTCTACCCATACCGGGCCAGTTAAAGATCTGTTCGGTAATAACCGCGCCCAGGACTACGCCGGGGAGCAACATGCCAATGATGGTCAGCGGCGATATCAAGGCGTTTCTTAAAGCGTGTTTCCAGATAACTGTTCTTTCCGGCAGACCCTTGATACGTGCCATCTTGATGTACTCGCTATCAAGCACGTCCAACATTGTTGAACGAACCAGACGCATCATACCAGGCATAGTAAAGAACACAATCGTACTGACCGGCAAGACATAGTGCGCCGGTGTATCCATACCGGCTACGGGCAGCCACTCAAGTTGCACCGAGAATATCAACACGGCCATGATCGCCACCCAGAAACCAGGCAAAGCCTGGCCCAATACAGCGATGAACTTAACTAAGTTATCCCACCATGAATCGCGGTAGGTAGCTGCCAATACGCCCAATATAAACGATAATATCATCGCCAGAACAAAAGACGGTACCATTAGCTTAAGTGTGTTCGGCAATGCATCACCTATCATAGTGCCGACAGACTTTTTCTTAAGCAACGATTCGCCAAGGTCACCATGTACGATGCTATTTAAGTAAATACCAAGCTGTTCGCCCCAGGATTTATCCAACCCCAGTTCTGCTCTGAGAGCTTCAACCTGCTCGAGTGAAAAATTGGGGGATGCGAGCAGCGTAGTTGGGTCTCCAGATGCCCGTAACAAGAAAAATGTAATGAGTAGAATTCCAAAGAAGGCGAAGACACACTGCAAGAGCCTGATAACTATAAATCGTGCCATTATATATTTCCTTTACGATTTGAGTTCTTAATGGATCTCACATAACCTGGAATATCGTGTCGTTTTTATTACTCCAACTTAACTGAGAGCCAATAAAATCACACCATTCTACCATACCACTTTAATAAACACAAGCCGACTTTTTTAACTCTATTTCTGGTTATAAAACCTATCCGTTTTTGGGTTGCAGACCATCACTATCAATACATCAAAACGCTAAAACTTAGAAACTTCCGGGGCGGGATTCTTGGTCCCGCCCCGGAATTCTTATTGATTTAACTTATTAGGCGTGAGTGGCACCCTGGATTGTTTCAGCATAGCCAGTGTGTCTGCCATCAAAGCCACCGATCGTCGCCGGGTTGTAGAGGAAGTAATTTCGATACTCGACAACGCCGATGTTGGTGTACAGGCCTTTGACGTATACCTGGAACTCTGCCATTTTCTCGCGGGCTGCTTCGTAAGTTAGCTGTGTGGTCACTGCCGCATACAACGCATTGGCGGTTTCATCATTGGTGACTTTGTGAACGCCATTGGTAGTATACATGTTAGCGCAGTGGTAAGCCGAGCAAGCGTAAGACCAGGATTTCCAGAACCATATCCAGCCAATGTTATCCTCGGGAGGCGGGCCAAACCCAAGGTAACTCCAGTAAGTTGCCGTCTCCATAACTTTCAGTTCAACCTGGAGGCCGACAGCCTGCCAGTAGGACATGTAGTACAAGATTCTGTCCTGATCAGAAGCCTGGCAGTAAACGGTGATAATCGGGTTGGCGAAAGCATCCGGATAACCGGCAGCTGCGATTAACGATTCAGCCATTGCAGGATCGTAAGCATCGGCTACGATTTCATCGGTCCAGCCGAAAACGTCATGCGGGAAGAAGAACTGGCCGCCCGGAATGGCGTAACCAGAATACCAGGTGTCGCAGATTTCCTGGCGGTTAAGGGCATAGGACATTGCTTTGCGGATATTGATATCGTTTACCGGGCCAGCTTCGGGCATCCAGGATTTCTGGAAAGCGAAGCTGTCGGTGCCGTTAATGCCGTACTGTTCAACGGGATATCCTTCGTCCTGTAACTCTTTCATGCGGGCATAGTCATCAAGGCCGAGGATATCGCACTGACCGGTCTTGAACATGCTGATGCGGGTAGCAAGTTCAGGAACCAAGTACTGCTGGTAGAACTGGAAGTGAGGAACTTCATCAGGTCGGCAATAACCGGTATTAGCTTCGAATTTGACGCTGATGCCGGTGGAATAGCCGACTAACTTCCAGGGGCCGGAACCGGACGGATTGGCAAAGTAAGCATCTTCGCCGACTCTGTCGATTTCGGCTTTGTTCACGATTGCTGTAGCCGAGAAAGAGGCTACCAGCGTGGGTTCAGCATGTGCGGTAACGTATTCGACAGTAAGATCGTCAACTACGTTAATGGCTACACGATTGTAGTCTTCGCGAATGTAAGGCGACCAGGCGCTTCTTGCAGATTCAGAAAAGCGCTGGATGGAGTACGCAACAGCTGCGGCGTCCACTGGGTCACCATTGGTGAAGAAGTTGTTCGGAATCAGGTGGAATGTCCAGGTCAAGCCGTCGGCGCTAAGATCCCAACTTGCAAGAACGTCGCCTTCAAAATCTCCTTCAGCTGTAGTGCGCATAAGGTTCTGGAACATTAAACCAGCCCAGCTGCTGACAAGATTGGGGTCAAAATTATCATAACCAAATGTTGCAGCAACGTCGGTCAAGGTGCCCCAGGGTTCAGGAATTGTTGTTTCTGTCTGGGTTTGTGTCTGAGTCTGGGTCTGAGTCTGGGTAACCGTTTGAGCTTCCTGTTGGCAGCCCGTGAAAATTATAACGGTAGCCAGAAGCACAAACAATGGGACTAGGAACCATTTCTTCATTCTTTCCTCCTCTTAAAATTTTTGATAAGTGGTTATTGTGTACCTATTCTCGACTATTCTCGACCTCCCCTGTTTTTGTGTATTCGGGTTAGATCAATTCGTCTATATCAACACGCACAGAAACCCGTCTTCTGGCGCGTATTGTTTTCTATAGGAAATTCTGATTTCCAAATACTATAAATCAAATTTAGACATTTGTCAACTGTAAAAATAGGCACTTTTTTGGGGAAATAAAAGGAATGGTTAAAAAATTCGCAAATAGTGGAAAAAACAAAGCTAAATATTATTAAGAAAATGTTAATTTAGAGGTGAATTTTGGCGACCCCGGGGGGATTTGAACCCCCGATCTCCACCGTGACAGGGTGGCATGTTAGACCGCTACACCACGGGGCCATGTCTTATGAGTCTAGCAAAGCGGGTTTATAGCTGTCAAGGAGTTTCCTCTATATACAATATATATAAAGGCATGCGTGAGACATGTTTTCTGCCCCGGTCATGGAAACGAATACAAAATTGTTGTCTAGTTTTATAGTATATGGTATAATAACATAAAATTTGCTAAGGAATGGCGGACGTGGCTAAGAAAAAGACAGAACAAACAATAGTTGATAGTAAATCTCAAGAATATGAACTGGTTTATATCCTGAATCCAGAGATGACGGATGAAGCTTTAGAAACCAGCGTCAACAACGTCAACCAGTTTATCACCAACAGAGAAGGCATTGTTGATGGGGTGGATAAATGGGGGAAGAAAAAATTAGCCTACCCCTTAAAGCATTTCCAGGAAGGCAATTACTTTCTAACCAAGTTTAAGATAAGCCCGGCGCGGTGCAAGGAACTCGAAGCTAACCTGCATATAACCGAAGATGTCTTAAGGCATCTTTTAATAAAAGTAGGCAGTTAGATGTTAATGCCACGCTCTCGAGTTTTTGTGGAGAGGTGAAAGGGCGATGCCGAGTCTAAACAAGGTAATTATAATAGGTAATGTAGGCAACGAACCGGAAATGCGTTTCACGCCTAACGGCAAACCGGTCACGTCTTTTTCGGTAGCGACCAATTGGGTCTATACCACCCCGGAAGGGGAACGCCGCCAGGAAACCGAGTGGTTCAACGTAGTAGCTTGGAACCGTCTGGCGGAACAGTGCAACCAGTTCCTGGCCAAAGGCAAACTAGTTTACACCGAGGGCAGGATACATACAAGGAATTGGGAAGGGCAGGACGGACAGGCCCATTCCAAAATGGAAGTCGTCGCCAACCGCGTAATCTTCCTGGATAGAAAAGCCGCCGTCGGCGCCACTGATGAAAAGACGGATGACACCTCCACGGCGGAAATGGAGCCGGAAGATCTGCCGTTTTAGTTAAAGCAATAAATATTAAGTTATAATATATAGATAGAGGAAAGAATGACGCAAGCAAGAGAATCAACCAGACCTCACCGGCCATCACGCGGCAAGTATGTGCCCAAGCGCAAGGTGTGCTTGTTCTGCCGCGATAAAATTGATCACATTGATTATAAAGACCCGATCAAATTACGGCCTTATATAACCGATAGAGGCAAAATTTCCCCCCGCCGCAAGAGCGGCACCTGCGCCAAGCACCAGCGCGCTTTGACGACTGCTATCAAGCGGGCGCGGCACATTGCCTTGCTGCCTTTTGTCACTGCCAGCAGTCAGAGAGTCGTATCACCCGGTTAGGCGGCTTAAAAAGCTGATGCTTTTATTTCTCAATTAAGTTGACTAAATTACCATAGGGAGTTAAAGTGCCTAAGAGAACATACCAGCCAAAGAATATACCGAGAAAGCGTGAACACGGTTTCTTGAAAAGAATGAGTACCCGCGGCGGTAGGGACGTCCTTAAAGCCCGCAGGCAAAAAGGGCGCAAAAGACTAACCGTCGTTTAACGGTTCCGGCTGAACCGTACAGGATTAGTGTGAGGGGAGAGAGATATTTAAAAAGCAATAACCAGTTCAACCTGGTTTATGACGAAGGCCGGTCGTGGGCGGGCAAAGAAATCGTCCTCAAGGCTTTAGCGAATAACTCGAACGACACAAGATTCGGATTCGTCATCAGCCACCGTCTGGGGAAAGCGGTTGTAAGAAACCGCATCAAGCGGCGCTTGCGGGAAATCACCAGGCAGATGCAGGTGAAAACCGGGTGGGATATCGTCCTAATCGCCCGCCTCCCCGCCGCCTCCCTCGATTTCCAGGGTTTAGAAAAATCGGTTAAAAGGTTATTGTTAAAAGCCGGATTAATAACGGGAGAAAATGAAGGCAATCGCCTTAGGGCTAATTAAAATATATCAGCGGACATATTCGCAGGTCATGCCGCCTTCCTGCCGCTTCACACCGACCTGCTCGCAATATACCGCCGAGGCGATAGAGCGGTTTGGAATAATAAAAGGAATAGGTATGGGCATCCGGCGCATCGCGCGCTGCCACCCCTTTAATCCCGGCGGCTATGACCCGGTGCCAGAAAAAAGGTAAACTAATCATCGGTGGAGAAAATAGTGAAACTTAAATTACTAAAAAGAATTGGTTTAGCAGCTCTGGTGGTTACCGCTCTAATAATGATTGCGGTATTCGGCTTTGGCTGCGTCAGCGGTTTATCCGCCATCGGCTGGTCCGGCGGCGCGGTGCATAACGACGTTCTTTACGTCGGCTCTATGGAAGGGCGACTGGCCGCGATAAACCTCATAGATGAAAGCCGCCAGTGGGCGGAATATCTTAAGGTACAATCGTCCGGCGGCTTACTCGGCTGCTCTTCAATGTTGAGCTGCGGCGGTGATACAAGCCGCGTGCCCATTTACGGCACACCGGTAGTCACTGACGAACAAATTTTTGTTGCCGGCTACAACGGCAAGATATATGCCTATAACACCATTAACCTGGCGCAGCGTTGGGTGTTCCCACGCGATACCTACCTCTCGCCATTTGTAGGCGGATTGTTTTATGATGACAATGAACTTTACGTCGGCTGCTCCGACGGCTTTGTCTATTGCCTTAACGCCACTACTGGCGAGCTGTTAAGTTCCTACCAGACCGAAGATAAAATCTGGGGGACGCCAACTGTCGCCGACGGCGTTGTCTATATCGGTTCTTTCGATAAAAACATCTACGCCCTTAACGCCGGCGACCTTACCCTGAAATGGAAATACGCCATCGAGGGCTCGATAATCGCCGAGCCGCTGGTGTCCAACGGCATTGTTTACGTCGGCTCCTTTGATAACAAGCTCTATGCCCTCAATGCCGAGGCTGGCACGCTTAAGTGGACCTATGAAGCGAAAAATTGGTTCTGGACACAGCCGGTCATTGTTAACGATACACTATACGCCGGCTGCCTTGATGGTTTTATCTACGCCCTAAATCCTGCCACCGGGGCGGTGGTTAAGGTATTCGGTGAAGAAGACATTGCCGTAATCAGCGCCTTCGCCTCTCAACCCGCCGTCGAGGGCAACTATGTTGTCTTTGCCAGTAAAGACGGCATTGTTTATAGAATAGACACCACAACCCAAGAACTTAAAGTGCTGGCGGTCTTAACCGGCTCCATTACCGGACCGCTGACGGTTTATAACGGGATAGTCTACTTCCAGACACAGGACATCGCCATACAGCGCGTTGATATAGAGTCGGGCGCTTTATTGTTATCAATATCTTTGATATCGGGGTAATTTGAATTGAACGTTTGGGAATTAATAATACAACAGCCATTAACTAATGTCCTCATTGTCATCTCGCATGCCTTTGGGGGGAGTTTCGGCGCTGCCATCATCATCCTGACAATTGTGGTCAACCTGGCTCTACTGCCGCTTACTTTAAGCCAGATTAAATCCTCCAAGAAGATGATGGAGTTGCAGCCTAAACTCGCCGAACTGCAGAAGAAGTACGCCAAAGACCGCCAGAAACTTGCCCAGGAGCAGATGAAGCTTTACAAAGAATCCGGCGTCAAGCTCCAGGGCTGTATGCTGGGCATGATTATACAGATGCCGGTATGGTTCGCTCTTTACCAGTCCATCATGCTGGCGCTGGCTGCCGTACCGGAAGGCCTGCTCAACCTCTCCAGATTCTTATATTCCTGGCCGGTTGTCTTTTCGGCTATACCGATGAACCCCTATTTCCTGGGGATGGATCTGGCATCGCCCAATATAGTTCTGGCGATACTTGTAGGCGTCTTCATGTGGGTACAGCAGAAGATGTCTACTATGCCCACCGCCGACCCGCAGCAGCAGTCGCAGAGTTCCATGATGCTCTGGATGATGCCGCTGCTCTTTACCTTCATGTCGTTAACCTTCCCCGCCGGCTTGGCGCTTTACTGGGTGGTCAATAGCTTATTCCGCATCGCGCTGCAATACCGCATCACCGGCTGGGGCACGCTGTTCAAACGTGCTGCTAAACCCGGCGCTGAACCGGAGAAAAAACACCTTAAGTTCGAACAGCCGCCGCAGGAAGAAACTAAGCAGACGATTGTTGATAAAAACGGTGAGATTATTATTACCGACAAAGAATCTTTAAAGAAGAGCCAGAAGAAAGGCTTCCTCGATAGGTTTTTCAAGGGCGGTAATAATGGCCAGCAAGACCAGTAATTTAGGACACTGTCACCGCTAAGGCAGGTTTGTAATGTCGGATAATCAGCAGGAAATTTATGATGCCGCAAAGGAAGTGTTGGGAACACTGCTTTCTTTAATGGACTTATCCGGTAGTATTTTCCCTTCTGATGAATTCACGACCACCGATGATGACGGTAACCTTACTTCTGTCGGGCTCAACATCGAAGGCGAAGACCTAGGTATCCTGATCGGGCGGCGCGGCCAGACAATGGTTTCCTTGCAGTATATCGTCCGGCTCATCGTTTCTCACAAGATGGATGTGCAGATACCCATCGTCCTCGACGTTGAAGGCTACAAGCAGCGCCGCTGTGAAGGCCTCCGCATGCTGGCGACGCGTTTGGCGGAACAAGTCAAGAACCGCAAAACACCCTTTACCATGGAACCGATGACGGCCTTTGAACGCCGCATTATCCACATCACTTTAGCCGACCACCCTGATGTTATTACCGAAAGCATTGGCGTTGGCGACGGGCGCAAGGTAGTCATCACCCCCAAGATGCTCCCCGAAAACTAAACCGTCCTGTCATTCTGAACAAGTCCTTCCTTTTCATTTTTTATCTGTGTCTTTGATATTTGATTTTTGATATTTGATTTCTCGTAAGAGCTGTGTTAACATAAACTAAAGGCTGTGACGGAGAAGAGTAGGGGCGGCAACGAGTATCCAGCGAGTCTGGCAAGGTGGAAGCAGATATACTCCCCGCTTTGAATATCCCTCCCGAGCCTCCGGCCGAAGGTCCCGACATTAGTCGGGATGAGTAAGCTCGGACGGACCCGTCAACCGTTAACCGTGACGAGGGCATCAAAGGTGTCCTTAAAGAGTGCCCCGTTTTTTGGGGAATTTGGGTGGTACCGCGGAGCTTTAAGCCTCGTCCCTTAGAGACGAGGCTTTTTTGTATATATAGGGGGTAAATATGTTTAAACCAGTTAATAGCCGGGTGGACTTTCCTAAACAGGAAGAAGACATCTTAAAGTTTTGGAAAGACAACACGATTTTTGAAAAAAGCGTGGACGCACGTAAAGACGGTAAGCGTTTTGTCTTTTACGAGGGGCCTCCCTTCGCTAACGGCAACCCGGGCATTCACCACGTGCTGGCGCGGGCTATTAAAGACGTCATCGTCCGCTACAAAACGATGAAGGGCTATTACATCCCCCGCATCGCTGGGTGGGACACCCATGGCCTTCCCGTCGAGCTGGAAGTAGAAAGACAGCTTGGTTTTAGCGGCAAGGACCAGATAGAAAAGTACGGTGTCGAGGAGTTCAATAAAAAGTGCCGCGAGAGCGTTTTTAAGTACCTTAAAGAATGGAACTTTATGACCGAGCGGATCGGTTACTGGGTTGACCTCGACCACGCTTACAAAACGATGGACAACACCTATGTGGAGTCGGTGTGGTGGGCGCTAAAGCAAATCTGGGACAAAGGGCTGGTTTACCAGGGCTACCGCGTCACCCCGCATTGCCCGCGCTGCGGCACGTCGTTAAGTTCTCACGAGGTTTCGCAGGGCTATAAAGACGATACTGAAGACCCGTCGGTTTACATAAAGTTTAGAGTGGTGAAAGAGGCTAAAGCCAAGCTGCCCACCAATAAACTGGTCTATCTTTTAGCCTGGACGACTACTCCCTGGACGCTGCCGGGCAACACCGCGTTAGCCGTTGCGCCGGATGCCGAATACGTCTTGCTGGAAGGTGAAAATGGCTATCTCATTTTAGCAGCGCGGCTGGCAGGGACGCTGGACTTAAAAGATTATAAAGAAGTTAGGAAGCTTAACGGAAAAGAACTTGTTGGCACGGAATACCAGCCGCTGTATAATCCACACGAATTTGGTGTTGAAAGGCTCAAGTTTCATCATGACGGAACATTAACTGCCCAAAAAGAAAGTAAAGGCCTGACCTATAAAGTCATCGGTGGCGATTTTGTCACTATGGAGGACGGCACGGGCATCGTCCACGTCGCTCCCGCTTTTGGCGAGGTGGACTTTAACGCTGGTAAAGAGCTGGGTTTAAGTTTCGTCCAGCAGGTTGACCTACAAGGAAAAATAACTGGCAGTTATTCGTTTGCCGGTAAGTTCGTTAAAACCGCCGACCCGCTTATCATGGATGACCTTCAAGAGCGAGGGCTGCTTTTACATTCCGGCACGATAAAGCACACCTATCCATTCTGCTGGCGCTGTGACGCTCCATTGCTTTATTACGCCAAGACAACGTGGTACATCAAGACCACCGCCATCAAGGATAAAATGATTACCGGCAACGAGACTATCAACTGGTATCCGGAACACATCAAGAAGGGGCGCTTTGGCAACTGGCTGGAAAACAATGTTGACTGGGCTTTTGCCCGCGAGCGTTACTGGGGCTCGCCGCTGCCTATCTGGAAGTGTGAAAAGTGCGGCGCTTTTGAGTGTGTCTGCTCGATTGAAGAACTGGAGAAAAAACCGGGCTGTCAGGGCATCAAGACCCCCATCGATTTGCACCGCCCCTATATGGATGACGTAACCTTTAAATGCGGCAAGTGCGGCGGCAAGATGCAGCGCACGCCGGAGGTTATGGACTGCTGGTTCGATTCCGGCTCGATGCCTTTTGCCCAATCACATTACCCCTTTGAAAATAAGGAATTGTTCGATAAAGAAACCGGCCAGGCGGACTTCATCTCCGAGGCCGTAGACCAAACGCGCGGCTGGTTCTATAGCCTCCACGCCATCTCCACCTTACTTTTTGACCGGCCTATCTTTAAGAATTGCATCTGTCTTGAGCTGATATTGGACGCCAAGGGCAAGAAGATGAGTAAGAGCAAGGGCAACGTCGTTGACCCGATAGAGGTAATTCAAAAACACGGCGCCGATGCCCTGCGCTGGTACAACTATACATCTTCACCGCCCGGCGCCGTCCGCCGCTTTGACGTTAAGATGGTAGCGGAAATAAACCGCCAACTGCTGATGACGCTTTGGAACGTCTATTCCTTCTTTGTCATGTACGCCAACATCGACCACTACCAGCCGGCGGAATCTTTCCCGCCGCCCTCCGCCGAACTGGATAAATGGATTATCTCCGAGCTTAACCAGCTCGTCGCCGATTGCGATAATCTATTGGAAAACTACAACTACACCGACGCCGGGCGCAAGATAGAGACCTTTGTGGACGGGCTTTCTAACTGGTACGTCCGCCGCAGCCGCCGGCGCTTTTGGAAGAGCGAGAACGACGAGGATAAACTCTCGGCGTACAACTCACTCTATACCTGCCTGGTGACGCTGGCAAAACTGCTTGCCCCCTATACTCCCTTCCTCGCCGAGGAGATATATCAAAACCTGGTGCGTGAAGTTAAACAAGATGTGCCGTTAAGCGTCCACCTGGAGGACTTCCCCGTCGCTGATATCAGCCTGATTGACAAGCAGTTGAGCGATGATAACCGCCTAGCGATGAAAGTCTGTAGTCTGGGCAGGGCGGCGCGTAATAAGTGCGGTCTTAAAATCCGCCAGCCGTTGGAGACCCTCTACGTCAGCGTGGCCAACGAATTTGAAGCGCGCGCTTTAGAGAGGGTTGCCCCGCTGATTTTGGAAGAGCTGAACATTAAAGAGTTGAAGACCGAAACGCTGGAAAAAGTCGGCGGTTTGGAAGTTGCCAACTTTAACACGGTTACCGAGACGGGCACCTGTGTGGGCATCTCCACCATCATTACCGTAGAGCTTCAGGCGGAAGGCATTGCGCGGGAAATCGTGCATCGCTTGCAGACGATGCGTCGTAACGCCGGTTATGAGATAGCCGACCATATCACTATCTACCATGACGGCGGCGCTTACTTTATGCAGGCGCTTTCTGCCTTTGCCGACTATATCCGGCAGGAAACCCTCGCCGATGATATTGAAGACGACATCCCGGAAGATGTTGACCTGAAAGAGGAACACAAGATAGGCGGCTACCACCTGAACCTGGCGATAAAAAAGGTTAAATAAAAAGAGGGGGCTGATAAAGCCCCCTCTCGTTTTTCTTTTACCCTATAGCTTAACTGTGCGGCGTTTCGATGGGTGTTACCATTATCGTGTATTCCTGATCGCCCCGCCAGTACTTTATTTCCAGCGGCTGCCCGATGGTGGAAGCAAATAATATCTTGGTGAATTCGGCAACCGTGGTTACCTTCGTCCCCCCGATGCTGACGATTACGTCGTACTGTTGCAGTCCGGCTTGTGCGGCAGGTCCATCTGGAGCCAATTCGGTAATCAGCGCACCTTCACTTACTTTTAAACCTAATTGCATAATTGCATACTGGTCAACGGTATAAAGATTTACGCCCAGATAAGGCCGGGTCACATAACCCTTGTTGACCAGTTCTTGAATTATCGGCAGGGCGGTGTTAATGCTGATGGCGTAGCCCATCCCCTCTACCCCCACACTTGCAACCTTAGCGCTGGTGATGCCGATGACCTCGCCGCTAAGGTTGACCAGCGGACCGCCGGAGTTGCCGGCGTTAATCGCCGCGCTGGTTTCCAGCAGGTCATACAGTGTTTGGGTTTGGTCCATC
>Ga0265297_10009734_pt1 | contig 12294 bp, 17 predicted proteins | sample Munlanlwell13791_FD_192502 | JGI IMG/M metagenome (GOLD analysis project Ga0265297, IMG submission 192502) | Leachate microbial communities from a municipal landfill in Southern Ontario, Canada - Leachate well 137-91 | ecosystem: Engineered > Solid waste > Landfill > Unclassified | place...
CAGTGAGAGCACCAATAAGCTCCATAAAGAACCATGCCTTGTTTTGTCATGTACTTGGCTAATTTTTCTTTGTATTCAGCATCTTGGTTTTGCGTTGAGACCCCGGACACTTGACCATTTTCTGAATCAGATTTGCTGTTTTTATCTCCCACTCGGTTGCTAGCAAAAAAAATTATGCCCAAACCTGCAATTATCACAATTACAACTATTGCTAAAAATAATAACCATTTTTTATTTGACATATCTACCTTTCTTAATTAATAGTTCCCTGTTGATTTAATTCATTTAAATTGTCTATAACTTCAGAGTGGTCAAAAATAAAAGCATCTTCTTTAAAGTAGTAATATGATCTAATAATGTCAAGAGTCGGATCTTTATCGTAGTTTCTATTATCAATAGAAATTCCAATATTTCCACCGTTTTCGTCCTTCAGTAAACTATAAGCGGGCTGATCGGAAGCGATACGATTTTGGCTAGAATCATTATTTATAAATTCAACTGGCTTTAAAGTGTCATCTCTCAATAATAAAAATTGCATATTTTGACTATGAGCACCAACATAACCATTTATACATATTAATCTCTCCTGTCCAAATATAGTTATTTCCGAATCTGAACAGTAGCTTGTATCACTTTCAAAACCATCTAAGACAATTGAATATTTGCTACCGTTGTCTTTGGTCAGCATCAGAATGAAATTATTTTCTCTACCATTATTGTATTTCACAAGAGAAACGTTTTCATTATTACCGTCAAAATCAATGTCCCAACTTCTAACCTGGCGCGCAACTTCCTGTCCGTAAGGAGAATCCGCAAATATTTTAGCTCGCACAAGATAATACAACAAAACTGCCAATAATATAAAAAATATCAGAACCAAAACAGAAATATAAACTATTTTTGGTTTTATCATTTAAAATTTCCCTCTAGAACTTTTATTGTGGGTTCTGTCGCCTCAGTAGTTTCAATCGAGACAATTACGTGCTTATAAGCACTCACGTCTTTTGAATCTCGATATTCGAGATAAAAGTCACTGCCATTTGCTTCTAATTTTCCGGTATTAACGTAATTTTCCTTGTCGCCGGAAATTTGTCCTAACCAGCCATTGTAAAATTTATCATCACTCAAGTCTGGCAATTGAGCTGTAATAGTGTGAATAAATTGGTTATCAGAATAGATCCTATTGGCTACTCCATGACCATCATCGATTATGGCAAGAAGTTCTGCTTTCTCTGGTTCTAATACCGGCAGGTCGGAAGCCCCGCTATCCGACTGACTATTAGAAGATGATGTGTTGGTTTCTGCCGCTTTATTTTGATCCGTCTTTTTTTCTGAATAGAAATAATAAGCCCCGCCTAAAATTAGGGCCAAAACCAGGGCAACCAGAGCGCAACTTGAAGATTTCATTCTTCTCCTTCCGCCCTCCTTAAATTATTCTTTAATTTAATATATCACAAAACTATTCAAGAAAGTAAATTTTGATGGATCAAATCACTTTAGAATATCAACTTCAGCTCATTAGGCATTGGAAGCATGATTTTTATCGGGTAATTTTTCACTAGTGTTTTTTCTATTAAAAATCCACAGGACAAGCAAGGACAATAAAACAGGAATCATTAGCACGAGAGTAAATTCTAACGCTTGGCTAATAATCTTAGAAAACTGACCGCTATTTTGTGCCATTAACACCGATGAAAGTAGATAAACAAAAACGGTGCAGTATGGAAAAAGACCCCTTATCTTTTTCTTCAAAAAATAATTAATTACGCTAGCGAGAAAAAAGATTGTCAGTGATATTGAAGTACAAATTATTGATAATACAATCGACAATGTTATAGCCTCTGACCACTCATCAGGATCTACTCCGTATTCAGTAGCATATCGACTAAACAGGTACGAAATAATAAAAAGTCCGAAAATTAAAATTACATTGGTTAAAACAATTATTAAGATATTTTTAAAAAATCTAGGTATAGATTTCCGCTTATCACTCATCTCTCATCTCCAATTTGATATTTGACATTTAGGCTTTGGATTTTCGTTATTACCATCCGCCACCGCCACCGCCACCCATGCCGCCACCGGAGAAACCGCCTCCGCCAGAGAATCCGGAGCCTCCCTTGGAAGAGGGGGTGGAAGTAAAAGCCGTATTTAGCTGATTGGAGAACGAAGAATCAATAGCTGAAACAAAGTAGATTGTATTGAATGTTGTCCAGTTGTGTCCGGTATACCAATCTGGAGATTGACCCTCTTTATAAATATTTTTAAATTTGCCGGCCCAGATTTTAGCTACACCCAGAGCCATTGCATAAGGCAAATATTTTTCAAAATATTTTTCTTTTTCGTAAAATTCCATGCGATATTTTTCGGCAGTTTGTAAATAAAGCTTAAATCCCAGTACCTCTTCTAGCGCCTCTGCGCCCTCCTTGGTTCTTTTGGCCATAAATATGCCAAAACCTATTAGAATTAAACCAGAAATTAATAAAGATGCCACCGTAGCTCCATAAGAAATGCCCAGAGCTTCCAATGGACCAGCTACAAAGAAGCAACCCGCTATTAAGGCAAAACCAAGACCATAGTTTGCCACTCCGGCCGTAAGGGGTGAACGGTCGTAAAACTTTTTTTCGATAAAATAATTGAATAACTTTTTCTCCGCATCTTTCTTTATTAAATAAAAACTATTTTCTAGTGAGCTTAATCGAACATTATCTCCGCTCGCAAACAAGCCTCTAAAAATTATTTTCTCAAAAGATTTCAACTCTGTAGGCTCTTTTTTCTTGCGCAAGAAAAAATCCACTTTCCCCATCATTCCCTTTTTGGGTAACTCTTCAATTGTTAAATAGCCCTTAACGGCAAAATCAATAATCATAGCTGAAAAATCGCTACCTTGAGTCTTGTTGTCAACAATTGCTCCAACCTCCAGAGGTGTCATTTTTTGAGGCGGGGCGAATTGGGGTGCAATAGTGCCTCTGCCCTTTGGGTCGCGGCCATTTTTCAAAAACGACCACAGAGCCAAGATAAACACTACGAATGGCAATATAAATATCCAGTTCCAGATTAGCCAATTCATAATTTTAGTTGCTGTGCTAGGTGGAGGAGTTAGCTCTTTAGGCCATCTTGCAACTATGGTTAATCCTTCGGCAGCGTCTAGACTACTTTTGGCGCTCACTCCACAGATATTTTTATCGATAATTGAATTTTGAGTCGAGCCAGAAATGCCTTCAAAACCAGTTAATTCCAGACACTCATCACTTTTAATGTTAACCTTGGCGCTAGCACTCTTAATTGGGAATCCCCACTCATTACCGGTGGCATTCCAGTAAAGCTCAGCTTGGTTGTCAAAATAATTGAGAGCACCCCAAACTTGGTAACTAACAACATATTGATACTGGCCGGTTAAGGTTTTGTCGGCATCGCCAATTTTAATTTCAACATCGCCGCCCGAATGAGAAGTGGTAAACGTTTGCGCTTTGCCGTTTTGGTCAGTAACAGAGATTTTATCAATTTTAATATTTCTAACATTGCCATATTTATCGTGATAACGGTAGGGAATATTGCGGTAAAAACCATGGTGTGGCGTTTCGTATACCATGTCGATATCTTCACTTACTTCAAGCCAAGAACCGCTCTTGATTGATATTTCAGTATCAAAATTATTAATATACATGCCAGAGCTGTTTTGAGCTTGGGCAAGTTGATTCGAACTAAAAAGATAAATACCGGCGATAAGCACCATAATCGCAACTACGATGCGACCAAATACTGTTCGAGCAAAGTGAGAACTGAAAAAGATAGTTCTCGAGCGGACTCTCGAACAATAATAAAGCATAAATTTAAGATTTTTTTGGCGCATTGTTCACCTCCTCTTTGGGCTTTATTTGAGAAGCAGGCTCTTGAACCATTTGTTTAGCAGAGATTAAAGATGATGCAATGAAGCAGATTGATGTTAGCACCACTAAAACAACAAATTCATATAAATATAAAAGTGAGAATCTATTTTTTAGAGCAGACAGAATTTGTGTCAGCTGAGTACTTACATTTTGAACTAAATTACCTTCAAGGCTGGATTGAACCGCGTTAACCAACCAATCAAATCCAATAAGCCTCAAAACAATAAAATTAGCCAGGGCCAAAACTGTCAAGACAACCAAAAACCCACTAAGCCACTTAAATCTCGATTTATAATTATTAGCGCTGGCAAAAAAGAGCAGAACCATAAATATTAAGGCTACCACAAAGGTAATCCAAAGAGCTTTGGCCCGGTAAATGATTGTTTGACCAAACTGGTTCTGACTTTTATCAAACGAAACACTATCTGGCACAAAAGTATTTTCGGGATTAGCCGAAACGGCAATACCCATTTGTTTTGAAAAAGTGCTTCCCAGCCTTTCGTTGACTTGGTTGTTAATGTCTGACAAATCTTCCGTAACTATTATTTGATCTGAAAGCGCCTGGTTGATAATACTTTCCGAATGTTTTTTCAAAACCTCCGGCGTTAGGACAGAGTTAATTGTCTCAATTATAATTGCTTGACTTTCCGCCGATAACTTTTGGTCAGAAGACACGGAGATTTGGCCGTTTGAGACCATCTCTGTTAAGACTTCTGGTACGCTTTGATAAATTCCGGAATCATTTATGGCCTCTTTGTCAAATTTAGCGTTGTAAACAGTTTTGTTTAAATTTAATACCAAAAGAAACAGGCTAGATGCCAATAAAAAAATCAAACCGCAAACAATACCTAAGCAAGTTCTCATATTGCCCTGCCATTTCTTCAATTATTTTTTGTTTGATTCTCTTTTGTCTTTATGCTCACCCTCTGTCACATCGTTAAAAGAGGCTCTTCTGTCTCTTTTGGCTAAAATTGATGCGCCAATTAAAACAATTAAGGCCGGCCAAATAATATCCCAAGCGCCTCCGGAAACCAAACCAAGATTCTGCAGCAGGAGTACTACTCCCACAATAATAATCGCTACACCAAACCACATAACATTTCCTTTCCAGGAAATAATTCCTAATTTCTAATTCCTAATTTCTAAACACATGTTGAACTTTTTTCAGAATTATATCTGCGCTTATCCGCGTAAAAGATCCGTGTTGTAATTTCCTTTTTACTTCCCAAAGGTCATCCTTTTGTAAATAGCTCTTGTTGCTTCCACGTCTCGTTTGCAATATCTAATAATTTCCTCGCCTTTTCCGGCTAAAAAATAATCGTAGACTTTACTGCCATCAATGCCCTCTTCTTTTGGCGAAGCAATACCCAGCGCAATGCTTAACTTGTGAAGACTGGCTCCCTGAGCTCCCCACTTTTCCCACTCTTTCATTGTATCAAAAATTGGCTCGGAGCGGTAACGAGCAAATGACAAGTCGCGGCTTGGTCTAACCCCAAGAATAATTGACCTTTTATAAATAAACCTTAAATCAAACTCCATAATGTTGTGGCCAATAAAAGTATTGGCATCTTTGGCAATGCCCCAAAACTTTTGTAATATTTCTTTCTCATCACCGGACAAACAATCAACTTCTTGATCATCTACAGCATAACCGATACAAAATATTCGGCCGAACTCCCCTTGAAAGGAGGTGTTGCGCATGTAGTTGTCAAAATTAGAAACGGTTGACTTTTGATCTTTAGCCCTTTTCTTTTTGGCCTCTTCGTAAAATTCTTTAATAATTGGCAGCTGGTCTCCCGCCACCGGCAATGTTTCAATGTCTAAAAATAGTTTCATAACCTTAAATGTATAAGACTCCCATAGAATTGTTTCATAGAAAGTACACAGAAAATTTCTATGCTTATTCTGTGTAAGATTTCTATGGGCGTTATATTCCTTTATTATTTATCGTAATTTATCGCTATTATTTATCCTGGCAATATAGCGCCCAAACAGCAAATAAAACTGCAATAATTAGCCAGCTGGTAGCAGATAACCAGACCGAAAGATTTAAGGCATCAAGCATTGCCAAAACAGCAGCCACAACCGAAAGGCCAATAGACAGTAGGGAAAGTTCTTTACTTTTCATTTTTCCTCCCGAGTTAACTAATTAATATTTTATTAATCTTTTCAAATCCTACTCCTTTGCGTAAGATTTTTTTGCTTATTGGATCAAAAACCGTTGAGGGTTGGTTGTATTCGCACTTTCCCTCGATAATGTAATCCACAGGAAGTGTAATATCTTCATACTTTATCACATCTTTTTCGCCACTCAAATTAGCAGATGTTGTAATAATTGGTTTAGCAAATTTCTTAATAATCTTTAAAATTAAATTGTAATCGGGAATTCTAACGCCAACCAAATTGGATCCTGCTGTAACAATATTTGATATTGAGTCTTTTTTTGGCAGTAAAACAGTGTACGGGCCCGGCATAATCTGATTAAGCATTTTCTTTGTCTCTGCCGATATCGTAACATATTTTTCCAGCATTTTAATATCTGAAACAGCAATTGACATTGGCTTAGAAAAATCACGACCTTTAAGCTCGTAAACTCTCTTAATTGCTTTTTCATTTAACGCATCACATCCCACACCATACAAAGTATCTGTGGGGTACGCAATAACCCCGCCATTACCAAGTATTTCTGCGACCTTATTTATTTCATCTTTCATAATAATGCGGCCTATTGTTCGAGGAATCTTCGACGAGAACTAACTTTTCAACTTCTCGCTCAAAATATCGCTCGAAGAATATATAAATTATTTTCAGTGTTTATTCAGTGTCATTTTCAGTGTTGTTGATCCCAAAATTTATGTGCTTCGTCTTCCATCTTTTCCAAACGGTCATAATAGTCTGGGAATTCTTTCAAATGCGCCCAGGCAATTTTACCCGTGGTTATTTCATCGTCATGAGTAACATTTGTTTGGTCATCTCCTAAACCATGTTCCAATTCAACATTCATGCCTCGCCTAAACTGGTCTATATTAAATTTGCTCCAATCAATTCCAATCTGCTCGCCAATTTGTTTAGCCTCATCGGCCGTAAATTCTTTTTTCATAAATAATCCTAATTATTATATTATCTTTATTATAATGTCTGTGTTGATTTGTGTAAAAAAATTTGTGTAGTTAATTCACAGCTAAGCAATTTTCTGCTATTGTGAGAATAGTTTAATTCAATAGGAGCTCTATGTCCAATAATATTGAAACAATTCGTCATTCGTTAAGCCATGTACTGGCTGCAGCGGTTTTAGAGATGTTTCCAGAAGCCAAGCTCGGCATTGGTCCGGCCATTGAAAACGGTTTTTATTATGATTTTGACCTGTCCGCCGTAGCTTCTGGCAAAGGCGGGCTGCCAAGAACTTTGATTCCGGAAGATTTGCCAAGAATCGAAAATAGAATGAGGGCAATAATTGCCAAAGATATCAATTTTGAGAAATCTGATCTTGATAACAATTTAGCAATACAACAATTCAACAATGCTGGCCAGGGATATAAGGTAGAACTAATTAAAGATTTGGAATCAGCCGGAGAGAATAATGTTAGTATCTATAAAACTGGCCAATTTATCGATTTGTGCAAAGGCCCACATCTTAAATCTACTGCTGATTTGAAAAATGTCGGTTGGAAGTTAGATAAAATTGCTGGTGCTTATTGGAAAGGCAGTGAGAAAAATAAGATGTTGCAGAGAATTTACGGTTTGGCATTTGAGAATAAAGAAGAGCTCGATAAATATCTAGAGCAAATGGTAGAAGCGGAAAAACGCGATCATAGAAAACTCGGCGCAGAGCTAGATTTATTTTCCTTTCATGAAGAAGGCCCCGGCTTTGCTTTTTGGCACAACAAGGGCTGGGCTGTGTTTCAGAACATACTTAACTATTGGAGACAAGTCCACCAGAGAGAAGGTTATGAAGAAGTTAATACTCCAATTATGGCCTTAAAGGGTGTTTGGGGTCAAAGCGGTCATATGAAAAATTATGGCGAGAAAATGTATTTAGCCAAAACTCCAGATGAAAAAGAATTCTCTTACGCCGTAAAACCCATGAACTGTATTGGCGGTATGCTAATTTACAAAACCAAAGTTCACTCATATAAAGATCTGCCAATAAGATCGGGCGAGATTGGTTTGGTTCACCGTTACGAAAGCTCAGGCGAGGTTCACGGCCTAATGAGAGTTAGACAATTTACACAAGATGATGCCCATATTTACTGTCAACCCGATCAAGTTAAAGATGAAATTTTAAAGATTTTTAAACTATGTTCAGAGATTTATGAAAAGTTTGATTTAGAAATTGATCACATTGAACTTTCTACCCGTCCGGAAAAGTCTATCGGTTCAGACGATGTTTGGCAACGTGCCGAAAAAACCATGAAAGAGATTCTATCCGAAAATAATATTGAACACAAAATAAACGAGGGTGATGGCGCATTTTATGGCCCCAAGTTTGATTTTCATCTAAAAGATGCAATCGGGAGAACTTGGCAGTGCGGCACAATTCAGCTCGATTTTGCTCAGCCAGAAAATTTTGATTTAAATTATATCGACGAAAAAGGCCAAAAACAAAGACCGGTTATGATTCATCGGGTTATTTATGGTTCAATTGAGAGATTTTATGGCATTATTCTAGAAAATTATGCAGGAGCATTTCCTGCTTGGTTGGCCCCCGTGCAAGCAATTGTTCTACCAATTTCTGATAAACATTTAGATTATGCTAAAAAAGTTAGCGCCGAATTAAAAAATAGCGATGTTCGAGTCGAAATTGATGAAAGATCGGAATCAATCGGCAAAAAGATTCGCGAAGCGGAAATGCAAAAAATTCCCTATATGCTGATTGTTGGTGACAAAGAGATGAATCCGCCAGCTGGCGGAATAAAAGTTGCTGTTCGCCAGTATGGCCAAGGCGACAAAGGCCAATTGGATATAGAGGGCTTAATTAAAGATATCCAATCCTAAATTTTTTGGAGAGGCGTGAAAAGTAATACGACCAAAATTATTGTTATTTTTGTGCTGGTAGTCGCCGCATTTGCATCTTATACAAAATGGGATTCAATTAGCAATTATTTCAGTGGAATTTTGGGATCAGGAAATACCAAAATATTTAAAGTCGCCGGAAATGATATTGGTCCGTATGTAAATGGGGACAATGTTATGGCCGAAAAAGATACCTACACCAAAGGCAACCCCAAAGTTGGCGACATTGTTGTTTATCAAAAAATTGTGGACGGTAAAACAATTGAAACAATGGGTACAATTGTAGGATTGCCAGGCAATACAGTTAATGGAAAGACTGCCCCCTCTGCATATTATATAATCGAAAAAAATGACCAGATAGAGATAGTAATAAAAGAAAAAATAATCTGGCGAGTCACTAGGAAAGTTTTATAAATATTTCACCTAAATTCAACGGAGAATCGTGAAACCGGGGAAAGATTTTATTGGCATTGGAGTCTTTGCTTTAATATTTGATGAGAATGAAAGCAATTTTATATTAGGCTATCATTTGCCAACAAAGAAAAAGGGGTCTGATTATTCGCTAATGTGGTCAATGCCTGGGGGAACAATTGAATTTGAAGAAACAGCAATTTCTACTTTAAAAAGAGAAATTAAAGAAGAAACTAATTTAGATCTCACAAAAATACAATTTATTAATTTCACAGAATATATAAAAGATGGCAAACATTGGCTGGCTCTGAATTATAAGGCTTGCGCTAATTTAGAACAGTTGAAAAACTTGGAACCAGAGAAAATAAAAGAATTCAAAAAATTCTCTGTTAAAAACATTCCTTCAAATATTTCGAAGGACACTAGAGCATGCCTGCTTGCACTTAAATATAAAACACCAGATCTTGGGAAATAATCGGTCTTTTCTCTTAGACCATCCTTCAAAAAAGCAACCTTTTAGCTGGAACGCTGGAACTGACTAGCTCGCAATGTCTGACAAAGCGAGCAGGAATTCCAGAAGGATTTCCAGCGTAAAGAAAGTTGCTTTTTTGGTCGTGCAGGGAGAGGGGGTTTTAGGGGTGAGAGGGGTGCTTCGAAAGTCAACCCCTCTTGCCCCTAATAGAAAAATCCAACAATTATCTTTTAATGAGATCATTTAGAATCCGCCAGCGACGCTGTTTTTCACTCCATGAAATTGGATCACCCAACTTAAAGGCAGCTGTCCCAGAACGCGGCGAGTATTTATTTATATATGCTTGTTTAAATTTTACTTTTTTAAAGATCTCAACGGTTTTCTTAAAATCTTCTTCTGTTTCCGTTGGGTAACCAACAATAACATCAGTTGTAAGATCTATATTCCCCGCCTTCTTAATTTTTTTAACGATGTCTAAGTATTGTTTAATAGCATAAGGTCTGTTCATACTTTGTAATACTCCGTCACTGCCAGATTGCAATGGTAAATGAATTTCTTTTTTAATCTTGGGCAGATTTGCTACTGCCTCAATAATATCATCCGTCATATCTTTGGGGTGGTTCGAGGTAAAAGAAATTTCAAAATCACCATCCAAATCATTTAATATTTCTAACAATTCCGTAAAATCTTTCTTTTTCTTTTTACTATTCGCTATTCGCTCTTCGCTATTCACTTGATATGAATTAACGTTCTGCCCCAAGAGCATAATCTTTTTATGGCCAGCAGATATTAATTTTTTAACATCATCAACAATCTCCTCCATCGGCCGCGATTTTTCCCTTCCTCTGGTGTAGGGAACGGCACAGTAAGAACAGAAATTGTTACAACCGGTCATTATGGGAACATATTGAGAGGTTGTAGGATTTAGGTTGTAGCTTGTAGGTTTAAAACCCAGGTATTTTTGCAAAGTTTTAAAATCCCCGGGTTCAAAGATTTCAATTCCCTTCTCTGCAAATTTCTTTTTGTCAGCGTCTAAAACACATCCAGTTGCAATAACCAGCTTATAAGGCTTCAGCTTTTTAGATTGTAGCTTTCCGGATTCTGTGCACTTTCTGTGAAACTTTTCAGTGGGCGTTATATTCCTTATTTTTCCAAATATGCGGTCAACTGCCGTTTGCCGGACAGCGCAAGCTACGATGATTAAGATATCAGCACCTTTGGCATCTGTTTCAACCAGACCTAAAGAATCCAAAAAATAACGGAGTCGTGCTCCATCCCATTCATTATACTGACAACCAATTATCCAAAGATGATAATTCATCTTTCCCCACAAATTTGCTAATCTAACGAAATTACAAACAAGGCATGATGCTTAGACATTTATAACGAATATGATAATATCATAGTTAGATGATATTTAATAGGATAATATTATGAAATTATGCAGCGCATGTTTATTGGGGGTTAAATGCCGTTATGATGGTAAAAGCAAACCAGATAATAAAGTTTTAGAACTTGCCAAAAAAGAAGTTTTAATCCCAGTTTGTCCGGAACAATTGGGCGGCTTATCTACTCCAAGAATTCCCTCCGAACAGACCGGGGATAAAGTGGTAAATAAACAGGGAGATGATGTTACTCAACAATTTAAAAGAGGGGCAGAAGAAGCCCTCAAAATCGCCAGAATTTTTGATATTAAGGAAGCAATTTTAAAGCAGCGTAGCCCTTCTTGTGGCTGCGGCCAGATTTACGACGGAACTTTTTCGGGAACAATTATTGAAGGCGATGGAGTTACAACAAAACTATTTAAACAAAATGGCATTAAAATAATTATAGAAGAAGATCTTTAATCAAATTGAATTATTATTAATATCTAAATATTTTATGACAATATCAAATAATAATGAACTTGCGGAATATCTTCACAATTGGATTAAAGCTATATCAGACAACCCAAAAACTACAGATTTAAGCGTTAGAAGGCATATTGTTAAACATGCAAAACAGATATATAGCAGAGATCCAAAATTGTGGGCTGCAAGCATGAGAAATCTTGTAGAAATATTTGAGTGTTATCATAAAATCATTCCCTCGAAAAAATTGCAGATAGAAAGATTACAAAATAAATTTAACAAAAATTCCACACGGTATACTCCTCCGCCCAAAATAATACATTGTAAAAATACAAAATCTAAATAGGAACCGCCATGAAAATTAAGAAAAAAACTTGGCCGGAGATGTTTCAAAAGATTGTTGACGGTGAAAAAACATTTGATTTGCGTCTGGCAGATTGGAAGTGCAAAGAAGGCGATATTTTAGTGCTAGAGGAATGGGATCCGAAAACAAAGGAATATACTGGTAGAGCACTTGAGAAAAAAGTTTCTTATGTTTTAAAAACAAAAAACATCAACTTCTGGTTAGAAGAAGATGTTGAGAAATATGGTTATCAAATAATTTCCTTCAAAAAAGACAATGAATGAGGAGTTAGAAGTTTTTGATCTTGATTCAAAA
>Ga0265297_10009735_pt1 | contig 12291 bp, 12 predicted proteins | sample Munlanlwell13791_FD_192502 | JGI IMG/M metagenome (GOLD analysis project Ga0265297, IMG submission 192502) | Leachate microbial communities from a municipal landfill in Southern Ontario, Canada - Leachate well 137-91 | ecosystem: Engineered > Solid waste > Landfill > Unclassified | place...
AAACAACTCGGCGACGGCGTGCGCGTGGTGTCACTGCCCTGCTTTGACCGGTTCGAAAGGCAACCCGCGGCCTATCGCGAGGAAGTGTTGCCGTCAAGCTGCCGGCGACGCGTGGCAGTCGAAGCTGGCGTGTCCGACCTGTGGTTCCGCTACGTTGGACTCGATGGGAAGGTGGTCGGCCTGAACCGTTTCGGCATCAGCGCGCCCGGCGGCAAGATCATGAAGGCGCTGGGCATTGACGTGGAAGCCGTCGTCAAGGCCGCGCAGAGTCTGCCACAATCGTGAAGGGATTCCTGCCATGGCACAAAAAGAAAAAGAACTAATTGCGGCGGCGCGGCAGAAGGCGCTCACGCTTTACGAAGGCAAGCTCGTGTCGCATCATTCGTGCGGCATCTGCATGGCTGAGACATTCAACCTGCCGAGCGCGCCCTATCAGGCATTGCGGCGCGGCGGCATCACCGGCGAGGGCGAATGCGGCGCAATCAAAGGCGGGGAGCTGGTCATCGGCCAGTATTTCGGCGACCCGAATCCGGCCGGACCGGTTTCGCCGAAGCTGCGCTCCGCGATGGCACACTTCCGCGCGCAGTGGGAAAAGCGCGCGCCACTCGGCCCCGGCGGCCGGCGACGGCCCGACGGCACGGTGGACATCATCTGCAATCACCTCACCGGTCCGCAGGGAGACTTCGCCGGCGAGAACCGCCACAAGTTCTGCATGGAGTTGGTCGGGGCGATGGCAGAGATCCTTGCGGAAACGCTGCTGAAGTTTGGCGCGACGTTCGAGATCAAGCCGGTCAAGTAGCACAGACATCCCGCCTGCGTGGTTCTGTAGCGTTGAAAAACAACACAGGCACGAACGCCTGCGCTACAGCAGTTTCGCCAGCAATTCCTTCGACCGGGCGAACACATCCTTGTGCAGACTGCCGCCGTGGCTGTCCATCGTGACGACGCACGGGAACCTGGCCACTTCCAGTTCCCACACGGCTTCAGGGCTGCCGAACTCCTCCAGCATGAAAACGCCGCGCACTTGCTTGACGCACTCGGCCAGCACCTGTGCCGCGCCGCCAACGGCGTGAAGATACACGCAGCCAAATTCCCCGCACGCGGCGAGCGTTTTGTCGCCCATGCCACCTTTGCCGATAATGGCGCGCAGGCCGAGCTTCTGAATGACCTCAGCCTCGTAAGGTTCTTCGCGAGTGCTGGTGGTTGGGCCGGCGGCCATACAAACCCATTGGCCGCCTTCCTTCACCATGACCGGCCCGCAATGGTAAAGAACGCCGCCGCGCATGTTCACCGGCAGCGCGCCACCGTCGTGGAGAAACTTATGAAACGCGTCGCGGCCCGTGTGAACGATACCGTTGATCTCAACGAGGTCACCGACGCGCAATGAGCGGACGACGTCTTCGGAGACAGGTGTTTTGATTTCCATGGTCGCTATGGGCAGAACACAAAACGTGAAGTGAAATCACGTTTTACGTTTTGTTTTTCACTATCTAGTAAATCCATCTCTCAATGTTCTCGCCGTCGGCGCTCAACACGACGCCGCGTCGGCGAAAGGCCCAGCACATATAGCTGATGCTGACGAAATACGACGCCGGCAGCCGGTTGACGGCACAAATCTTGCAACCGAGCAGCGTCGTCCGGCCACCGAAGCCCATCGGGCCGATGCCAAGCTGGTTGGCTGTGGCCACGATCTCCTGCTCCAGCGCGGCAAGCTCCGGGTTCGGATTGCGGTCATCGAGTGGCCGGAGCAATTGTTCCTTTGAGAACGCGTAACCGGTGGCACGGTCGCCGCCGATGCAAACGCCGAGGACGCCAGGGCCACAACCCTTGCCTTGCGCCTGAAGCACCGCGTCGAGGATCGCCCGCCGGCAACCCTTGAGATCACGATTGGCCCCAAGCAGCGTGTCGGGCAGCGCATACTGCGCACCCACGTTCTCACAACCGCCGCCTTTCAGAATCAATCGCACATCGAGAGCCGTCGCGTTGCGCGCCTGGGTAAAATGAAACGTCGGCGTGCCAGGGCCGAGGTTGGTGCCGCTGTTCCTGCCGGTGAGGGAATCCACGGAGTTCTGGCGCAGGAGACCTTTCCGGGTCGCATCAGCCACAGCCTCGCGCGCCGCCTCCTCGAACGCGGGTTGGCCGCAGCCGATGGGACCGTGGATGTAGAAAAGGATCGCTCCGGTGTCCTGACAGATCGGCTGACTCTTCTTCGCCGCCAGCTCGATGTTGGCACGAATGGTCTTGAGCGCGAACTCCGCCGTTGTGCGTTTCTCCTCGGCCCTGAGCGCACCGATCAACGCGTGGCTGACATCCTCGGGCATCTCGGTGGACGCGCGGCGGATGAGTTCCAGCAGATTGTTCTTCAGCCCGGTCATGCGGGGAAATCTAAGTGCTGCGCGTCAATTTTCAAGTTCTGAAATCGTTGTCAACTGACTCATTGCGCAACCGCAGAAAGACAAGAGCCATCTTAAAGTCCGCCGAGAAAAAGCAGAACCCCACCCGGGTGTCAGGTTGAAGAGAACTCTCCTGTTCGATCACAAGTCCGCCATGGCGGAACTTGGAGGATATCAAACCCACGACTCCTAGAAGCCGAGACGTGCCTGCAAGTAAGTCAGGTGACGGTCGTAACTGCGAGATGCGAAGTCAGATGTGAAATGGGTATATGAATAGCCAACTTCGCCGCGAAGATGAACGTTGAATTGATATCCCAACATCAACGATCCCGCGAGAGAGGTTTCCGACTGGTTGGCGGTCGTCGTCCCCGAGTCCGGCATCTGCAAACTACCGTTATACTCTGACGGCACATACATGACACTTGCAGCTCCCATCAACTTGGATGTGAACTGATGAACGATGCTGCCACTGAGCATAAATGTCTGTTGCTCAAGATAAGTGGCCACCTCCGTGGGCTGCATGTGGGTGGAAAAACGGCCGCTCAAACTTGTGCGAGACGTAAGCATATAGGTTACACCCATGTTCACATCTGGATTCAACGACTGGCCGCCAACGACATCAAAAGTTTGCATCTGCACGCCCGCACTCATATCGAAGGACAAGCGCGGTGTGAAAGTGTGCTGAAGGCTGAAGTGAACGGTCTGTCCGGCATTATCACGATCCTCTCCCGAATACGAAGTGGTGTTGTAGCCCAACAACAAACCCAGTGTTGTTGTGGATACCGGTTGGTAATTGACACCGGCACTCACCTCGATGGATTGCCGGTTCATTGTCTCTGAAGTCGGGACTCCCGGGAAAACAGGCAATTCACTATCGTCGTCGTAATTAATGAAATAATGCCTCACTGTCGTGGATATGTCCCATCGGCTGTTCAGCCTGTAGGTGGCCGCCATTCTTGCGCTGTTCTGGATATAGTTGGCGCTACGCTGACTCGTGCCCTCTTCAATGTCCGGCTCAAACCCTGGCGCAAACTCATCGTTGAAGACGACGTGCAAACGCGGTGAGAAATCATGACCGACACTGACGTTGAGGTTGTGAGACTGATCCCACTGTTTCTCAGGACGGCTTTGGTAATAGACTGCCGAATAGCTGTAGTGTGCCGTTATGTCTGTAGTCGGATTGCTCCATGCAAATTGGAAATCCGGCGATGCAGTGGTGCTGAAACTGCCTTTAACGTTATCCGTCCGGGTGTAAATGTTGCTGTCGTATGACTCGCGCAGCGTCAGACCATACGAAAAAGGGTGCTGGTTCACCACGCCCTGGAGATTCGCATTTGCGTTCTGAACGTTCCTGTCCACGTTCTGCTGGTTGTCCTGTGCAAATACCGCGCATGCGGCCACCATCACACATACAATTGGTTTCACCAGCCGGTTAGTCATATCTGCTCTCCTCATCGAATGCTTCAGTCACCACAGGGACTCTCTTGCCGTCAATAAAACAATGTCTAGGGTGTTGGCGTCGACCGCATCTGCTGACCCGCACTCGGAACGAAACCCAACACATTGATTGAGGGACTTATCCAATCTTCGAAAGAGCCGGCAATGCTGTTGAAGACCGCAACGCTCGAGCTGCCCGTATAGCTTACAAGCGCGTTCTGGTAATCCTGCGCCGTTGGCTGCCCGCCTGCTGCCGCCGTCGGCGCAATCTTAAGTTGTTGCACCAATAGCACCGTCAAATCGCCCACCGTCGCGGGTCGTTCTGGGTGTTCCCATCCGCCGATCGGCGAAAGCGGCGGCAGGTGACCCGGCTGTTCTCCTACTTGGCCTCCCATCAGCCACGTGATCGCATCCGCTTCTCTCGATCCAAGAAATGGCGGGGTGAGACTCCGGGCAAACTGATACGCGAGTTGACCCAAGGTCATGGGTTTCCCCTGCTTGTCCAGCAAAGGTGCATTCACATTTGACAACGGTGGAGGAGAATTCTGCGCTTGAGCCGTTGCGAATATGACCGGCATGACCATCAGGGTGGCGAGCAGAGGAACACACAGACCACTTGCCAACCCCCATTTCCGCCCTGTCTTTGTCGCCGCGTGATTTGTTTGAAATGTATTCACTAGACTCTCCTTACCCGCATGCTCATAAAGATCCAAGGTCACTCGCGCAGCGGCGATTTCTGCCAGAGCACGCCGCTCACGCCTCTCGGCCACAAGCTCTTTCAGTCCGGATAGTAGCTAACTTCTATAGTCACGCCTAGCGCGTGTCAACTTTAAATTCAGCCGCTTTTGGCGCGCAAGACCGCTCTCGCCCGAAGCGAGACGAAACGGCTCGCCCACAGACCGTCCACCAACGCAGGAAGGTGGGGATGGCTCACCCAATAGCGCGTTGACGAGTCAAACAAACCTTGCTTCGCTTGGCAAGCCCGGTAGCATGGCCGCGTTCGAAACCGCCACCGATTGCCCGACTCAACAATCCAATGAACCGTTTGATCATCCTTTCCTTGGCGATGTCCTGTTGTTTTGCGCCAGTTTTACCCACTGTAGTTGCCAGCGAACAAACAAAGGGAGGATCAAAGCTGGTTCTTGATTCTCCGCCGGGGCCGACGCAGAAGCCGTATCAGCCGGCGGACGGCCAGATTATGGAAGTGACGCCGCCGGCGTTCATCTGGGTGCCGGCGGGCCGGAACGCGACCTATGCGTTGCAGTTGTCGCACTCGGAGTTTTTTCCCGCCGAGGAAACGCGCACGTTTGCGGGGTTGACGCGGGCAGTGTTCGTGCCGCGCGAGCCGCTGCCGCCAGGCCGGTGGTTCTGGCGCTACGGCGTGGAGACGAAGAACGGGCCTGTGTTTGGACGCGCGCGATTGTTCGCAGTGCCGAAAAGCGCGCGGCCGTTTCCGCTGCCCGACTTCGACAAAGTCGCGCAGAGCGTGCCGGTGCAGCGGCCACGGTTGTTCCTGAGCGGCGGGCAACTCGCGAAGATCCGCGCGGCGGCGAAGGGCGAGTTGAAAGACGCTGTGCAAGGACTGGTGAAGTCGTGCGAGAAAGCGGTCGGCGAGGAATTGGTGCCAGAACCGGATTACCAGCCGAAGGAACCGGGCAAGCGCGGGCCGTGGGCTGTGCGCATCATGAGCACGACGCGCCCGCCTATGGACAAGATGGAGCAGTGTGCGCTGGCGTATCTGGTGACGGGCGACCGCCGGTTGGGTCTCGAAGCGAAACGTCGTCTGCTTTATTTCTTCTCGTGGAACCCGGAAGGGCCGACGAGTCTCTTCGCCTACGACGAGCCTCCGATGTGGGTGATGATGCGCGGCGCGCGGGCTTACGACTGGACTTACGACCTGTTCACCGCCGAGGAGCGCGCGCGGATCGAGCCGAACATGAAGGCGCGGGCATTGCAGTTCCTGAAGCGGCTGCAACGCCTGCCGTTTGAGAGCAATCCCTACGACAGCCACGCCGGCCGGCTGCCGGGATTTCTCGGCGAGTGCGCGTTGTCATTCATCCACGAATGGCCCGAGGCGCGCGAGTGGTTGGAGTATGTGACGACGATCTACATGACCGGCTATCCGGCGTGGGGCGGCGATGACGGCGGCTGGCAGGAAGGGCCGAGCTACTGGAGCGCTTACATGAGCTTCGCGGTTCACTTCGTCGTTGCGTTGCGCCACGCGACCGGCGTGGACCTGATGCAGAAGCCCTTCTTTCGCAACACACCGAACTACGCGCTCTACACGGCGACGCCGTATCATGAGAACAGCCCGTTCGGTGACAATCAGCACTCGCCGCCGCACGGACCGCGCGGAGTGATGTATGCGTTCTCGTCGCTGACGCAGAATCCGTTCTTCCGTTGGTATGCCGATGCCGCGGGCTACAAGCCGGGCAGCGACGTGCTCAGTCTTGCCACCTACGATCCGTCGGTGAAAGCGCGCTCGCCGTTGGAGTTGCCGCAGGCACATGTGTTTCCCGGCGCGGGCCTCGCCTCGATGCATACGGCGCTCGGTGACAAGGAGCGCGACATCAGTTTCCTGTTGCGAAGCAGTCCGTTCGGCAGCGTAAGCCACGGTCACGCCGACCAGAATGCGTTTGTCGTCGAGGCGTTCGGCCGCGGGCTGGCGATTGCGACAGGGTATTATCCCTGGTATGGCTCGCCGCACCACAGCCAGTGGACGCGCGCAACGCGGGCGGTCAATAGCATCCTCGTGGACGGCCAGGGACAGGTGCAACGCAGCGCAGCGGCGAAGGGCGACATCACGGCGTTCCTCCACGGCGAGGGCTACGATTACACCGAAGGAGAAGCCGGCGCGGCGTATGGCGACAAGCTGAAGCGATTCCGCCGTCACGTGGTGCACGTGCGGCCGGGGGTGTTTGTGGTCTTCGACGACCTGGCGGCGACAAAGCCGGCAACGTTCCAGTGGTTGCTGCACGCGCACGAAAAAATCGCAGTGGACGAGTCGCAGCAGCTTCTAACGATCCGCCACGAACCGGCAATGATGGAGGTTCGACTGCTGCTGCCCGCAGGTCTGGCGTTTTCGCAGAACGACAAATACGAACCGGAACCAGAGCGGGTGAAGCGCGGCGAACTCAAGAACACGTGGCACCTGACCGCTGCCACGACCACGCCAAGCGCCACGGGCCGGTTTCTCTCCGTGCTGACGCCCCATCGCGTTGGCAGCGACTCGCTGGTGACGAAGATGGAACTCGTTCAAGGCGACGGCGCGGTGGGCGTTCGTTTGCAAACCGCGGATGGCGCCGAGGATGTCGTGATCTTCCGCACGAACGCAGAGGCCAGGACCGTGTCGTGCGCCGGCCTGCGGAGCGATGCGCTGGTGTTCGCACGCGGCCGCGCCAAAGACGGCTCCGTGAAGCGCCGTCTGATGTATGAAGGGACGAAGCTGGAGGAAGTCGGCAAGTAAAAACGGCGCACGCTTGCTGCGTGCGAGTCAGTTTATTCACCACCTCTGCAAGCTTGAAGCTCGCGCCACTTTCGCTCAGAGAAATGAGCGCACGTGGGCCAGCGCGGCCTGATAGGTCTTCGGGTTGACGTACTCGAGCACCAGCGGCAGGTTCGGGCAGTGTTTGCGGGCCAGCGCGATATACTTGCGGTAATCGACATCTCCCTTGCCGGCGGCGACACCCTGTGTGACGTGCAGCTTGCGGTCCTTGGCGTGCAGCGCAACGATGTAAGGAGCGAGCGCATTGAACATTTCCTCCACCGTGTTGTGGGGCAGCAAATTCGCCGGGTCGAGCAGAGCGCGCACGCGCGGGTGGTTGATCTCCTCCATGAAGTAACGCACCGCCGTGGCGGAGCCGAGCAGATCCTGAAAATACGACTCGATGGCAATGGTCACGTTGTGTTTCTCGGCCAGCGGAATCAGCCTGCGTGTGATCTCCACCAGCCGCGGCCAGGTGCGCTCGTCGAGCGAAGCTGACAGGTCGCGGCCCTTGCCAGGCACGATGACCGAGCCGCATTCGCTCAGCAGCATCCGCACGTTCATCGTCTGGGCGATGCGCATCATGTCGGCGAAATACCGGAAGTTCTTCTCGCGCTCAGCCTCGTCGGGCTCAATCAGGTTGGCATAGACGCCCAGCGCCTGAATCTCCAAGCCGCGGCTGCGGTAGGCTTTCTCGATCCGATGGCATTCCGCCTCCGTCACCGCCGAGACGTCCACGGGCCGGTTGTATCTCCAGTAGTTCGAGTCCTTTTGCGTGAAGAACAACTGCACGCAATCGAGCTTGGCGTCGGCGGCGAGTTGCGCCATCTCATCGTTGGTGAGGTTGTTGAAACCGTTGGTGGCGAGGCCGAGTTTCATCGGCAGATTCGACGGCGCGGCGCGAAGCTCCGAAGCGAGCAGCGTCGGCAGCGCCAAACCTCCGACGCTTGCGCCCAACGATCGGAGGAAGCCGCGCCGCGGCATGGGAGCGGTGTGATACGAGGGAGAGGAAGCCAAAGGAGCGGAGTTCGATTTCATGGCGCAAACCTTACAACAGATTCCCGCAGGCCGGCAAGACAGCGATGGGAAATGCGGTCGTGCGATGGGCAGACGGGTTAACAAGCTCAAGACCTGCATCCCGTCGGTGCCGCTTACTGACACCGAGTGCCACCGAAACGTGCATCCGCCGTTTCAATAGGCCGCGATGACTTCAATCTCCACCTGCGCGCCTTTGGGCAACGCAGCGACCTGGACGGTCGAGCGGGCGGGCGGGTTGGTCGGAAAGCTCTTGGCGTAAACGTCGTTCATCGCCGCGAAGTCGGCGAGGTTGGTCATGAAGACAGTCGTCTTCACGACGTGTTCGAGACCGATGCCCTGCGAAGCGAGCACGGCCTTGATGTTCTCCAGCACGCGCGCAGTCTGTTCCTGAATGCCGCCCGCCACAAGCTGGCCCGTGGCGGGATCGAGCGGAATCTGGCCGGCACAGAACAGGAATTCTCCGGCGCGGACAGCTTGCGAGTAGGGGCCGACGGCTTTCGGCGCTTTGTCAGTGGCGACGATTTGGGGCTTCATGGCGCCTTTCTAGCAGGCTTGCCAACCATGGACAAGCTTCCGTTCTGCGAGTAGGCTCGCAACCGGCCATGAAACTACTCTATCTCGACTGCGTCGGTGGCATCAGTGGTGACATGCTCCTCGGCGCGCTGATCGATCTCGGACTCGACCTCAAGACTCTCCGCCGCGAGCTGGCCAAGTTGGAGCTCGATGAGTTTGAAGTGTCCGCCAAGCCCGGCAAGAGACGGGGAATCACGGGAACCAAATTCGATGTTTCCATCCACGAGCACGACCACCATCATCATCACCATCACGACGATCACGAGCACCACGGCCGGACGTTTTGCGACATCAAACAGCTCATCGAATCGTCCACGCTCGCCGCTGAAGTGAAACAGCACGCGGTCGGCGCATTCTGGAGGCTGGCGCTGGCGGAGGGAAAAATTCACGGCGTCGCGCCGGAGAAGGTGCATTTTCACGAAGTCGGCGCAGTGGATAGTATCGTGGACTTCGTCGGCGCGTGCATCGGGCTTCGAGAACTGGGTGTCGAGAAAGTCATCGCCTCCGCGCCCCTGCGAACAGGTTTTGGTTTTGTGGATTGCGCGCATGGCCGGTTCCCTGTGCCCGGGCCGGCGACGGTGGAACTGCTGAAAGACGTGCCGCTCCATGCTGGCGACGAGGAGGCGGAACTGATCACGCCAACGGGCGCAGCGCTGCTGAGGGAGTTTGCAACCGAGTTCGGCCCCATGCCGGCGATGACGGTGCGCGCCATCGGTTATGGGCTCGGCTCACGCGATTTGCCGAAGTCACCGAACGTTTTGCGCGCGCTGCTTGGCGATGCCGAAGGCGGCGATACGCGCGAGTCGGACCGCGTGGCGGTGCTCGAGACCAACCTTGATGACGTCAACCCGCAAGTGCTCGGCGACGTGATGGACAAGACGCTCGCCGCGGGCGCGCTCGATGTGTTCCATACGCCCATCCAAATGAAGAAGAATCGGCCGGGCGTGATGCTGAGCGTGCTGTGCGCGCCCGCCGACGCCGACAAGCTCTCCCGGCTGTTGCTGGAGAACACCACGGCGTTCGGAGTCCGGCGCACCGAGGCGCAACGGTTCAAGCTCGACCGCGAAATCGTCGTGGTAAAAACGACGTTCGGCCGCATCGAGGTGAAGATAGGACGGCTCAGCGGGAAGACCGTTTCGGCGTCGCCAGAGTTTGAGTCCTGCAAGCGCGCGGCGGCGAAAGCGAAAGTGCCGGTCCGCCGTGTGCTGACGGCGGCGCTGGCGGAAGCGGAGAAGTTGTATGATTGAGAAGGAGCTGCTCGATATCCTCGTCTGTCCGAAGTGCAAGGCAACGGTGAAGCCGGAAGGCGATCGACTAGTCTGCCAGAACGCGGCGTGCGGCCTCTGCTACCCGATTCGCAACGGCATTCCGATCATGTTGATTGACGAAGCCGGGAAACCCGGCGAGCCGCCTCATTTCGACGCCGGTGGCGTCAACCACAGCGTGTAGCTGCGCGTGCGGAGTAACTCCGTAAAAGGAACCGGGGCCGCTTTTAAGAATTGATCGCGTCTGTCCGTCGGAATGACGCAGAACACCCGCCGCCCCTGCCGCACCCAATCCCAAATCTGATCCACGTTCCGCAGCAGCCGGTCGGGTGGCGGATGTTGCATCCCCTCGGGCGATTCGCCAAGGCGCGGCTTGGAAATGAGCCGGCGCGAATAGAAACAAATGCCGGGGCCGCGATCCTGGGTCATCGCAAACGCCACCATGTCGTCCGGCTTTGCGTGTGCGCGCAGCGCCAGCCCGATCGTGCGAAAACTGTAGTTGCTCTCCATCAGGTCTTCGAAGCCCGACAGCGCGCCCATCGCTGCAATCAGAAACACCGGCAACGCGACCACCCCCACCCCCAGCAACCGCATCGTGGAGCGCCGCGCCCAGAACACCGCCAGCAGCAACACAGCTGCGCTCGCTCCACCGACCACCTTCCAGACCCAAATGTAATCGGGCCGGGCCGGGCCGATCTTGCGGTAAAGCCAATACCACAGGCACACGGGCACCAGCGCTGTGAACACCACGCTGCTCCACGCCGCCACGCGACGCCAAACGCCAGACGCCGGCTGTTCCGTCGCGGTCAGCATCTCCTCCCAAAACCGCGCCGCGAGCAGCCCCATTGGCACTATCGCCGGCAGGATGTAGGTGGCCAGCTTCGTCCGGCTCATGCTGAAGAACACCAATGCCGTCACCACCCAGCTCACTAGAAACACTCGTTGCGCGCGTTCCCGCGATGACTGCGTTTCCTCACGCCAGCGCCCGCATGCCGTCAACGCGCACAGCGTCCACGGCAGCGAGCCGACCACCAACAGCACGGCGAAATACCAAATCGGCTGCGGATGACCCTGCACATCTTTGAGGTAGTGGCCCGCCACCTGTTGGCCGAGAAAGAACCACCAAAGATCAAACCGGATGCACGCCTGCAAATACCAACTCAGGCCCAGCACCGCAAACAATGGCAGACCCCACAGCCAGCCGAGTTCCAGCAGTCGCCGCGGCTGACGCAACACAACAAGTGTCACGACGATCACCAGCAACGGCACTACCACGCCGACCGGGCCTTTGGCCATCATCGCACCAGACAACGCGAGCCAGAAAAACACCAACGGCCGCCGCCCGCCGCCCTCGAACCAGAACCAAAACGCCGCCAGTGCTGACGTCATGAAGAACGCCAGAATCATGTCCGTCGTGATCAGCCGGCCGACGACAAAGAACATCAGGCTCGTCGGCAGAATCACGCCCGCCAATGCCGCCCAACGCTCACCCCCCATCCGCCGCACCATCGTCATCGCCACCAGCACCGCGCCAAGCGCCGCCAGCGCAGCCGGCATCCTCGCGCCCAGTTCGTTGATGCCGAGCACGCTCATCGTCACGCACGTGAGCCAGTTGGTGAGTGGTGGCTTGCTGTAGTAGGGCTCGCCGTCGAGCGTCTCCTCCAGCCACGCGAGCCGGTTGGCCTGCAACCGCTCCAGCATTTCGCGCGCCTCCTCGGCATAGCGCCCCTCATCCGGCTCGTTCAATCCCCGCACACCGAGACCAGCGAACAGAACCACCACCGCGTAAACAATGGCCAGCGCCAGCAGCAGTCGCGAACCCCGCGACGGCGCAACTTGATCTCCATTATTGTCGGTTGGGCTTTGCATGAATCAAAAACGAGCGCCAGCACAATACACGCCCACAGTCGAGCCAGACCACACGCGAAGCTTGCCGCCTAATTCAGCAGCTTCTGCAATTCCACCTGCTGGCGCTGTAATTCTTCGCGCTTGGTCCTCTGCTGAGCCACAACGGCGGGCGGCGCTTTGGCGACGAAATCCTGGTTGGCCAGTTTCCGGTCAATCCCTTCGACCTCCTTCGCCAGCTTCACGAGTTGCGCCT
>Ga0265297_10009737_pt1 | contig 12287 bp, 25 predicted proteins | sample Munlanlwell13791_FD_192502 | JGI IMG/M metagenome (GOLD analysis project Ga0265297, IMG submission 192502) | Leachate microbial communities from a municipal landfill in Southern Ontario, Canada - Leachate well 137-91 | ecosystem: Engineered > Solid waste > Landfill > Unclassified | place...
TAATTAGTTTTAATATAATCATTTAAATTAATTTGGAAATCAGAATATTTCATTGCAAAAGTTTGAGCAATTTTAAAATTATTATTTTTAAGATAAATCATTTGCATATTATCAAGATTAAAAACCTGAGTATTTTCAAGTGGAACATAATCATATGCTATAAAATGTATCGGATATTTTGCAATACTTTTTGAATCTTTTCTTTTCATAAGTCCGGAAACAAGATTTCTTGCATTTTTAAATTCAGGATTTGTTTTTTGAATTTCTTTGAAATCTTTTCTGTATATTACTGCTTCACCACGAATTGCAATTTTACCTTTTGAATTTATTGAATAAGGTACATCTTTTATGGTTTTTACATTTTCTGTAATCAAATTTCCAAAAATTCCATCTCCACGGGAAAGTGCATAATCTAATTCTCCATCAGTATAATAAAGAACAATACTCATACCGTCAATTTTTGGTTGAACTACGATAACTGGATTTGACTCAAAGGGTTTAAAGTTATTTTCAAATCTTTTAAGATCATTTTCATTATATGCTTTATCAAGTGAAAGTACTGGAAAAGAATGTTTTATTTCAGTAAGTTTTGTATTTAGGTCACTTCCAACTCTATCAGTTGGAGAATTCTTTTCTTTTAGTTCAGGATATTTATTTTCAAGATCTTTAAGTTCTTTCAATAATGAATCAAATTCAAGATCTGAAATTTCTGGATTTCCATCATAATAATTTTTTGAACAATCATTAAGTTTTTTTGTTAGTTTAATTAATCTTTCTGGTTCTGCATCAATATACATTTTAAAATTCTCCGAATTTAAAAGGTTTAATTAGTTTTCTTTTACAATAGATAATATACAATATTAAAATTAGAATGTCAAGGATTATTTTTGAATTAATAGGATTTTTTTAATGGTGCGAATGGTGAGACTTGAACTCACAAATTTCCAGTTTGGAGGACTGGCACTCTGCCAAATTGAGTTACATTCGCATATTTTTAATTAATAAAATAAATATACCCACAAATTTATCATCTGTATATTCGGCCATTCCAAATTCCGTTGGTTAAACTTAAACCAATATTTTATTTTAATGGTGTGGCTGAAGAGAATTGAACTCTCGTTAATAGGGCCACGACCTATCGTTCTACCACTGAACTACAGCCACCACTAATTTTTATTTTCAATATACATATAAGTCATAAGTCTAAAAAGTTCTTTTTTATTAAGTAAAATAGCATTTTTTACAATAATTTCTGGATTATTAAGATTATTTTTTTCTTCTAATTCTACAAGAATACTTTCAGGTAAAATTCCTACATTATCCCAATTCATCTCAAATTCTTTTGTTTCTCCAATATTATTTATTATTTGCAATTTTTATTCTCCTTAATATTTAATTTTAATTCTAAATTAGTAATTTTTTTATTTAAAGTTTCAAATTCAATTCTTATATCATCTGTACAATTAGACAAGTCTTTAAGTATAATATTACTATCTTTGTCTACATATTCAGATCCATATTCTGAAATACGCATAACAATATCTTTAGATATAATAGATAATAATTTTAATTGTTTTTTTGTTAAATTATACATTTATTATAATCCTTTTATTTAATTTTTTGGAGCTTCTAACAGGATTTGAAACTGTATTCCTTGTTTACGGAACAAGAGTTTTTAACCATTTAAACTATAGAAGCATATTTATTGGAGCACTAGGTAAGATTTAAACTTACAACTGCTTGCTTACAAGACAAGTTCTCTATCATTGAGTTACTAGTGCATTTATTTTTTATAATTTGAATTTATAAATAAATTAAAAAGTCCTTCAAAAGGATTATCCCATATTTTTTGTTCTGGTTTATTTATAATTGCTATATTATTTATAATATTACAAAAACATTCTTTACATACATGAATATCTTTAGTAGATTCTTTATTTACTGGTTCTATAGTTATTTTAAAAACAATATTATTTCTGGTTAATTTAATTCCACAATGTTCAAAAGTTTTTCTAAGAAATAATTCATCTGATTTAAGTTCTTTTTTACAGATATTACAAAAATATTTTTCCATTTTTAGTTATTTCTTTCTTTTAAAATTTGGTTTAATTTATATTCCTTGTACATCTGTTTTGCTTTAATTTTTCTTTGTTTATTTATTTCTTCTTGACGTTTTTCTGAATCTATACTTGGTGTTAATGAATCATAAACTTTTCCACAATTTAAACATACCTGAATAGTATTTCCAGTTGGTACACCATCCCAAATCATTCTAAAATTATCACCGGCAATCCATTCCCAATCATCAAAAATAATATTACCACAATATATTTTTATCCAAAGATGTTTAAGAAATTCTTTCATTTTTTAGTATTCTCCTTTAAATAGATAATGTTTGATAAAATTTATGATTTAAAGACCATTCATCAGTAACAAGTTCATCATTTTTCCAAATTAATTCTGGGCAAATCATCCAGCATAATCTTGGTATTAGGTTTCTCCATGTATGATTAAGAAAAATCTGATGTTTTACATTAGTTCTTATTGTTTCAAGATTTGCAGCAATTGTAGCTTTTGTTTTAGAACTAAACTGGAAATCATGTTCTTCGTCTTTTGTAATCATTGACCGAAAAATTTTATCTTCATCTGAAATTTTCATTAGGTTTAATCCTTTCAATAAATTGAGTTGCATCAGATAAATGTGAAGTATATTTTTTAATATATTCAATTAGTAATTTTCTAATTTCATTTTTTGAATTAAATTCTATTGTTTTCATCATAATATAAAAGAACTGATTTGATTTATTTGCAATTGCAAAAGTTTTCTTATCTCCAATATATTCAAGATTTTTCATATAAATTTCATCAGTAGACAAGTTTATATAATCAATTATATTACTAGAAATTTCTGTTAATCTTGCTCTGGTTTCTACTGCATCTTCTGGAATATTTGAGATCAAATCATCAATAGATTCATTAAGAACGCAATTAATAATATCATTATCTCTTTGTGCAACTGAAGTCATAATTCTATGAAGAGAAAGATACCATTTTGTCTTAATTTTAATCTTTTGACCATCTTCAAATGTTATGACCCAACCTTCTTTACCTTCCTCTGTTTCTGCTTTTTTCATATATTCATCAAGAGTAATATTATTATCAAAAAATTCTGCATAAAGAATCTTGAAAAGATTTGCATTATATATTAGATTATTTTCATGGAAATAAGAACCATCTGATTCTCTTCTTATTGCAAGAAGTCTAAGTTCATTCTTAGGATACTTCAGAACAATTTGATTATTTGGTCCTAAGAATTCAAATAATGCAACTAATCCAGAATCTAAAGTAAAATCTACAAAATTCTTGATATTAGAATCAGTATTATAAATTTTCATTGCTTCAAGTGCTTGGTCTGAATCAAAAGAATTTATAGTTTTTGAGATTACTCTGTTATTAGGAAGTCTTATAAAACGCACCAAACTTCCATCACACTTATCCTGTACATATGCAATTTTTTTATTATATACATCTTTATACATAAAATTTTCAGTTTGATTAAGATTGAAAAATTTACCTAAAGATAAATACCTTTTATTACTTGATTTATTATTTTTGTTATCATTTATAAAACAAATTCCACGAAGTTCAAAACCAGTAACTTTAGATTTTGCTAAAGGTTTTGAAAAATCAGTATAATTTGCTAATCTGTATGAATAATTAGTAATTTCATATCCATCAATTACAGTTATTTTTTCAATGAATGATGGATTATTAGAAACTATTTTTTTACAATCATTAAGATTTGGAATCATTTTTTAAGTCCTTGTCATAATCCATTTAAAATCAATTATAAATCCAAAAAAATGAAAAAATATAATTGTTGGTATTGCAACTACTAAAACTGAAATAATACCAATTAAACTTAAAAAAAATAATATAAAATTTATTATAGTAAAATCATATTTAAAAAATCTTATAAATGGATCAATAATTAAATCATATAACATTGTAATTATTCCATAATCACCTATAAAAAATTCAAACATAATTTTTTTCATTTAAAAATATCCTTTTTAATTAAGTAATGAAATTTATTAATTTATTTGGGATATATATTATTTTTTTACATTCTTTTTTATTAATATATTTTTGAATATTTTCATCTAAAAAACATTTTAAAATAATATACTGATGCTCGGGTTTAAGTTTATAAAAATTAATACATATTAAATTTTCCATAAAATATCCTTTAATTTTTGATTTTAAGTATTTCAATCAATCAACAATAGATAATATATAAAAAAATAATCCTAATGTCAAGGATTATTTTTGTTTTTTAATATCTTTTTTAAAATTATTTTAACATCTTCATGTTTACAAGATTCATCATATAATTTATTATATTCTTCAGTAGACATAGATTTAACTTCTTCTATAAGTTCTTTTAAAATTATTGAACCATAATTACTCATTTTATAATCCAGTTCCTATTTCAAATATTTCAAACCCAAATTTACTTGCATAAAAATGAGATTCTGCATATTCAAGAGCTTCTGTTTCATCATCCCATAATTTTATATTTTCATTATCATCTATAAGAGGTAAAATATGATTCCCCTTTTGATTAAACATCATTACAAAAAATTGTTTATCCATTTTATTTAATCCTTTATTGGTGACCCTGGAAGAATTCAAATCTTCAATACTCTGCTTAGAAGGCAGATGCTTAATTCAGTTAAGCTACAGGGCCAAATTATTTTTACAATTTCAAAAATTTTTCTACTGAATTTCTATTATTTATAAACTTTTCAAATGTATTATCTATAATAAATCTTGGAAGATTTTCAATTCCAGAATTCTCAGTAGATTCTCTTTCTTCTTTTGAAAGTTCTGAAATTAATGTTCCATATTTCCAACAATCTGATATTAATTCCCAACTTGGAAACTTTGGGTCATTCATTAATTCAATCATCTTCAGTTGTTCAAATCTATTCTTATTCTGAAGGTCTCTATGAGAATATAAACTTTGGGCAAGCATTGAAACTGAATTACGTTCCCAATCTTGCTGACGCCAAATAAAGTAGTTTGAAATTTCTTCTTTTGGAAGATTGAATATTCTACAATCAAAAAATGCTTCTTTCCCTATTGTCCCAGAAAAATAAACACTCATCATTGAAGCAGAAACAGAACTAATTTTTTGAATATTATAATCAAACCATGCATCTGTATTTTCAGATTCAAAATCAGTTATAAGAATTGAAATTTCATCTGATTGAAGATATGCTAAATTAGCACCTTGAATTTCTTTAAGTAATCTAAGTGTTGAATTAACTAAAGAATCTTTAAAGAATTCATCAAATGGTTTATTATAATTCTTAGTCAACTTACTAAAATTTTTTCCATCAAGACGCATAATAACTGGAATCTTTTTTTCAAGCTTGAATCTTGAAGTATTTTCCCAAGATTTCATTCTTTGTGCTAATGATTCTTTTTTAATTTCTAGTACCATTTAAATTATTTCCTTCTATAATAGTATATTTTTTATATTTAGATTTTCATATTCAATAATTTTCCATCTTTTTTCATGTATGATTTTTGCTTGTATACATATATTACAAATTAAGGATATTATCATAGTAATAACTAAAATACCTATAGAATAAATATTATTACTAAGCATTCCTATTCCCAATGATAATCCCAAAAAGAAAGAAAAAATACTAAGATTTACTATTTCATTAGCAGTAATCTTATAAACTACCAATCTTTTCATTTTATTCATTTTAGATTCCTCCAAACATTTGAAATTTTTATTTTGGTATTTTCTGAATGAATTTTACCATTATTTGTATTTTCTAATATTTTTTTAAATTTATTAGTATATAAATTATCAATCATATAATTTAATTGAAATATGAATGATTTAATTTTTATTCCTTTTAAAAAAATCATTAGAATATCCTTGAATAAAATTGTATATGATTTTGAATTGAATTAATAACAATGTTGTTAATATACAACGTTAAAATTTGAATGTCAAGAACTTTATTTACTTAAATCCAAAAGAAGTTCATTTATTTTTTTAATATCAACAGAATTTTGAAGTTCAGATTCAGTATATGCAACTTCTAAATCTTTTTCAAGTTTTTCACATTTTTCAATTAATTTTTCATAAGACCAAAGTCCTGCTTTAATATCAAGAACTTCTTGAAGTAATGGATTTTTAAGTCTTGGATTATATTCTTTAGTTTTTAAAATTTCAATACCATTATTTAATAATTTGTATAACATAGCTGCATGTTTTGCATCGTAACCAATTTTATCTTCAAGTATAGAACGTGATTTATTTCTATTAATCTTCCAATTCCATAAATCATTAAATTCTTTTTTTGCAGAAATATATGCAGTTTCATCGAGAGTTAAAATATAATCTGGATATCTATTCCCTGGTTCAAATGAATTATTTTGTTTTAAATTACCATCTCTTGTAAAGATAGAATCAGTAATATTAATAGTATTTTCAAGATTTCTTTTATATATTCCAAAAAAATTTTTACTTAATTCATAAAAATCTACTTCACATCCAAAAATAATTTTTTTAATATCATCATTTTCTATTTTTTTACAATTAAAATCTCTTACTGTCATAAAATCTATGATATGTGGACGAATATATTTTAAATAATCTACTATATCATTAAGAATATAAAATAATCCATGTATATCATAAGAATTTAAAAGTTTAGCTTTACCTTCACAAATTGTTTCTGCAACTTGTCCACCAAAATAATCTTTAACCCAATCAAAATCTATTTTTCCTCTATCATAAGTAGTTTTTAATATTTCAAGAATTTTTCCAGTATTTGGATATTTATTTATATATTTACAATGATTTTTAAGACGTAAAAGTTGACTATGGGAATATCCAGAAAAGGTAAATTTAGCTTTTTTGGAAAGAAATAAATCCTTGTTATCAAGTAATTTTTTACCTTTATTATTTATATAGATAATATTCATTTTAATTATCCTTTCAATAAAAACATTTTAATTTTTCCCAATAAATTAAATAATTTTTAGTATATTTTAACATATGTTCTTTTTTAATATAATCTAAATTATAAGTTTCTGAAATTGTTTTTGTATTTTTATTATTTTTATAAGGTGTTGCTGGTAAATGTCCTAAATACATTACTTCTGTTTCTAAATAATGCCAAGGTCCATTATATTCTAAAATTAATTCAATATTATTTAAATTTTTATTAATAGCATCTATTTCTGTTTTAAAAATTACTAAATCATAAGAAAAATATCTAAATTTTTCATTTATTTTAATCATTTGAAAAAATTCTTTATTATTAATTCCACCATTTTTAAAGTAACATTTATTTTCATTTATATTATTTTCTAAAATATAATTTCTAATAAATAATTCAGCAGATTTAGAACTATAAGCGCCAAGTATTCCAGCATTTGCAAATCCATATTTTTTTATATTTGTTTTACTTCTTTTTCTTACAATTTCTTTTTTCTTTTCATCCGAATAAATTAACCAATCAATTTTTCTTCCTTTTAATTTATTTCCTATTTTTTTATGTATTAAATCAATTTGTTTATTTGTTAAACAAGAATGATGTGGATTATTTATTTTTCCATTACAGTTATATGAACAAAATTTTGAATAATAACCACTTATAAAACCTTTATAAAATCTGACTATTTTAGAACAAACTATACATTTGGGTTGTTCTTTAATATTATTAAATATACAATATAATCTTTCGATATAATTTGCTTTTTTATCTAAAAAATTAGTATAATAATATAAAGTTTCAAAATATGGTAATAATTTATTTTTTTTAATAAAATATTCCTTAGATAAATTACTATTTAATCTATTTTTATTAATATAATTTAAAAATTTAATTTTTAATTCTTCTAATGAATAATTATTATTTGGTATTATTTCTTTAAAATTCAATTTTAATTTCCTTTTTAATATATTTATTAAAATTGAATTTTTAAATAAAATTTCAATAATATTTGTTATAATAAATTATCAACTATAGTATTTTTATCTATTTCATTCATTAAGACATCCAAAATGTTAGGATTATTATCTGCTGCAAGTTTTATAAATTTTCGTATTTCAAAAAGTACTAAATCATCTGAAACAATATCAATTCCAAGAACTCCTGAAAGTTCTTTATCAAGTCCGAATCCTTCTATTTGGTCAACTGAATTAAGAAGTCCTATTTTAGTATCAGGATTGGCAATGAAAATTCCACGATAATCCCAATCAGAATTTTCATTTTCAGTTCCATACAATCTTGAACCTGTTAATGTAAGTAATATAAGTTCATATTCTTGTTTGTTCCAAGTAAATTTCATTTTATTCCTCTATATTCCTTTTTTCATAATAAATACAATTATGATCATCTAAAGTTTCTGTTGTATATTCTAATCTACAACCATCTTGCCATTTAAAAAAATGTTTACAAGTAAAACAATCTTGACAATATTCATCAGTTTTTATAGGTACTGGTAAAGGATATGGTATTTTTGCCCAATGAGTATATCCATTTTTTATAGCATTTATTCTAACATAATAAGGATTACTTGCACTTACAGAAAGACCTGGAAATTCTGTGTCTGTATGTAATCCTGGATGAAAAATAAGTACCCAATCATCTCCTTCAGGTAATTTTTCACTTAATAAAATCCATTCTTTATTCATTTTATATTTCTTCCTTATATTCTAAAATTTTATTCATTTCTTTAAATTTTTCAAAATCATATTTACATTCTAAGAACATTTCATCAGGTTTACTCATTACATATTCATAAGAATATGTTGTTCTATTAGTAATTAGAAATAAACATAAAAACATTTTTGCTTTATAACTTCTTAAAAGTAATTTATTTAATTCTAATTCAAATTCTTCTAAAGTATCGGATTCATGAAGTCTATTCCAAAGTCTGGATTCTTTATATAAATATACAGAATCTATTGTATAACTATAATGAATAGTAGAACCATTAATTTTATGATGCATTTTTTCAGCAAAATTTAAATCATTTTCAAATTTTTCTTCATATGATTTAATTAATTTATTTTGTTCATCAGTCATAATTTATTCCTTAGTCATACAAGTATAATTTTGTTTTCATGAATGATAATATATCCTACATCTTGTAAATAATTATCATCTGAATCATATAAATAAAATTTAGTATCATCAGATATTCTTTTTTCTTTACTGCATAATTCTTTAAAACTTTCAATTGTTTCATTTGGGTAATTACCATTCCAAGTACATTCAAAAATTATATTAAATCCATTAAAATAAAAATATGATTTAGTATATTCATCCAAATGAGATTTTATATATTCTTTAGTCATACAAGAAACCACAATTTCTGTTTTATCTGATAATTTATTATCTTCTATGAATTTTTGAAATTCTAAAATATTCATTTGTTCCTACCTGCTTTATCAAGTGCTTTATTAACTCTTTTACCAAATCCACACAAACTTCTTTTTAAACTAATAATTCCAAGACCAAAACAAATCAAAACTATTGCATAAATCAAAAACATTGTGTCCATTTTAATTATTCCTCATTTTTTAGTTTTCTTGTAGGATTTTTAAAATTTCAGGATCTATTTCACCTAAATCATATTCTTTAACTATAGTTAATGTAATTGCAGAACTTAATTTACAAAAATATGAATCAAACATTGTTGCATCTTTAGAATAAATCCTATAATCAAAGATTTCTCTCAGAAGTTGAATAGGAGTCCAATTTGATAATTCTTGAATTTTTTCATAACAGTATAAAAGATTTTCTATTACATCAGTATCAGAAATATATTTTTTATCTATACCTGAACGTATAGAAATTAAAGTCCTAATATCTTCAACTGAAGAATTATTTGTTTTATAATGATGTTTTAAATATAAAATAATATGACGATAAGAATTAATTGAATCTTGAATTTTTTGAAAATACATTTAATTCTCCTTTTTACAAAATTATAAAAAATATTGTCCATACCAACATGTTAATTTATTATTTTCATCTGTAAAAGTATAATTGCCTTTTATTGAACAAATATTTCCGTATCTATCTGTAACATACATTAATTTAGTATTATTATGATGTCTAACTAAATTAAAAATTCCACCACGTTTTCCAGTAAATTTATATGCAACATTTTTATCTCCTTCTAACTTTTCAACTTTAAATCCCATAAATTCAAACATTTTTAATTCCTTTGTTTTAAAAGTTTATAAAGTTTTAAGTTAGTTTCTTTTTCATTGTATCTATAATATATAAAAAAATAATCCTAATGTCAAGGATTATTTTTAAATTTTATAAATTATTTTAATAATATTTTATTTTCTCTATTATACATTTCTCCTATAATAGATTTAATTTCAATTAATCTATTTTCTAAAACTATTCTTTGTGTATTTTTATATTTTTCTTTATCACAATTTAAAATCCATTCAAGTGAATCTTGTATATTATATAATCTTTTTAAAATTTCAGCATTTTTCATTCTCATAAAATTTTATCCTTTAAAACATCTTATCAATTATACTGATTAAATAAGGAACTCCAATATTAAAATCAGAATCTTTTTCTTTCTTTTCTTTAAGATAATTAATAACTTGAATAAAATATGCAGTATCAACACCTGTTAATTGATCTTCAAGAACTTTAATATCAGTAAGTTTTAATTCACTTATTTGGAGGCAAATCTTTAACATTTGTCCTGCATTTATATTCCATCCAGCTTTTATAAATTTTCTAGTTCTAATGAATGAACATAATGGATATAATGAACCAACATATTTAAGTTCCTTTGAAAGAATACTTTCAAGAGCTTCTTGATGTAAGGTTAAATTTCCAGATTCAGATTCCCAATAATTTGTACAATGAACAAAATCATAATTTTTATGAATTTCTTCTGCATTTCCATAAAATCTAATTACTAATTGAATTTGATTAGATAATGTAATTGCATTATCAGTAAGAAATACTGGTCTATAACTTTCTTTAGATGTATTTTCTTCATCAAGTTTTGTCCCATCAAGACCATCTGATTCTGAAAGAATTCCTTCCATTGTTTCTCTAACATAGGTTTCACCTTCTTCTAATGGTCTAGATTCAAAATATTGGTACTGATTATCTGGAGTATTTTCTCCTGCAATACCAGCAGATTGAATTTTAATTCTAACTCGTTTTGTTCCATTTGATTCATCAATTATTACTTGTGGTACTGGTGTATTCTTTCCTTCATGAAGTCTTTTAAATTCAGATACATAATAATTTGCTACTGTTTCTACTGTTTCAAAATTGGTAAAATAAACATCAAAATCATTTACTTTTTCTTTCAATAGCAATGAAACAATTGAACCACCAGTAATAATAGAATTCTTTTTGACAAGCTTTTGAGTAGATTCATCTTTGATTGAATTTACCCATTCATTAAATTTTTTCTGAAGAATTGCTTTGATAATTTTTTTGTTCATTTTTGTAATTTCCTTTTTTAATTTTATGAATTTTTTTATGACAGTATTCACATAACAAATCACATTTTTTAAGTTCTTTTATTATGATTGTTATAGATTTTTTATGATAAACTAAATCTGAAATATTATATTTTTTAGATTTTGGGTCTCTATGATGAAAAGTTAAATTTACTGTAGAATTACATATAATACATTTATTACTACCAGCTAACCTATACAAAAAATTTTTAAATTCTTTAACTTTTTCAATTTTTAATCGTGTTGGATTAACCATAAATCCCTCTTTGATTTTAAAATTTTAGGTTTATGTTTACTGTGTTAAGGAAACAATGAATTAATTCTCCTATATAACACTCAGATAGTAAGTTTATATAAGAATATGACAATTAAAGAAAACATTCTATCTAATGTTTTCTTTTTCTGTATAATCCACTACATACAGTTTGGAAATGTTTCTTAACAATTTTAAGGTATTATTAAATTAAATATTAAATTTCAAATGGAAGTTCATCACATTGGAAACCAGAAGCACCAGCATGACCTCCTCCACCATATTTTTTAGCAATTTTTGAAACATCAAGTTCTGGTTGTTTATTTGAATATAATGAAACAGTCCAACTATTTTTTGGAAGTCTTACATATGCAATAAAAATATCTATTTCAGATTTTCTATCATAATCTTCAAAAAATGAAGTATTAGCATATCCAGAATTTACAACTAAGCATCTATAATTTTTAAATTTAACTT
>Ga0265297_10009738_pt1 | contig 12285 bp, 5 predicted proteins | sample Munlanlwell13791_FD_192502 | JGI IMG/M metagenome (GOLD analysis project Ga0265297, IMG submission 192502) | Leachate microbial communities from a municipal landfill in Southern Ontario, Canada - Leachate well 137-91 | ecosystem: Engineered > Solid waste > Landfill > Unclassified | place...
TCTTACCACGCGAGAGTCCGACGTTTCCTATCAGTTCCAGGTTCCCAAAGACCTCAGTGCCGCGATTATTGCAGCTCATAAAACCACGAAAGGGAACAGCGCCTCGGTATCGTATCCCAATGCTTCAGGACTGGTGGATATCGCCTTGTATTCAAAGAAGTTCAATCCAATCACCAAATCAGACGTTTTAACAGAATGGGATTGCGCACATAAGGCGTTTACAACCACCTATTTAGATTTAACGGAATCGCAGGCTGATGCAGTTATTTTAACTGAACCTTCGGTAGGTTGGAGTTATTCTGCGAGAAAGCAGGATAGCGGAGACGGATCGTGGGATGTTGTTGTTATTAAGCGCAACTCTTTGTACCGTGATATCCCATTCCAGACATCGGAAATTTCAGCGGAATCCATGGTTGAAACCCGTCAGCAATTAGGCCTTACCACCGAAACACAAGAAGCAATGACCTCTACCGACGGGGTTATTAAACAACAGCGAGTTGATGCTAAAGATGATTGTTCCAAGGATGTTGTCACCAGAAAAGAAACGGGAACAGCGCAAACTTCCTACGTGAGAGAAGTATCCCCGTCCGGGGTTTCAACAACGACGGCCAAGACTGTTCAATCTTCTCCGTTGGGAACTCCCGTCTTGGCCAAGGGACACCTGAAACGAAACGTGGATCGTGCCAGCAAGTTTCCAAACAGGTATGATACCGAAGAACATGATATACAGCCCACCGACCAGACAGCAGATGGCGGAGAAGATACTGGATTTGAATCCAAGACGCACCATATTCATACCGAAAATTCCGATGTTCCAACAGTACCAGCTGCGACACAAGGAACAAAAACCAGTCTCGATGCCAGACCAACCCAATCAGGAAACTTACAGACAGCGGAAGAAACATCAACATCCAAACATGTTTCTGTTCCTGAATTTGTTTCCCGTTACGGTGAACGTTCCACGGAGTATATTTCAGAAGAAATACATGCTCTTACCCCTCCTATTCTAACGGATGAAACCGCAGAAGGAATAGAAACAGCCCTGCTTTCCCATAATTATGATGACTACCTGACGCACAACTACAAAAAACAACGTTCCGTCAAGAAGTTCCCCTTCGAGGGTGAATTATCATTTCGTGTCTTTGGAGATATAGAGACGTCGGTGAGTCAGGTTTATTCGGAAACTCTGGGGCATTATTGGACTAACGCTGCGTATAAATATCAAAGAGTTACCACCAGAACTTTTAAATATTTCAAAACCTTATCCGAGGCCCTGGCGTTTATCAACGGGGAATTCTTAACTAATAATGAGGGAAGCACATGGCATCACACGGGAGAATATGAATACTTGGCGGAAAAAGTAATTAATAGTAAATCTGCCATATCTCCCGTTCCTTATGAGGAATACTTGGAGCCATTATCATGATACCGGGAGAAAAATTCAAAGAAATAGATTCGGTTAAGAAAAATCCCCCACGCATATCCGGAACGGTTCCGGAAGGAACTGGGGACACAAAGCCCAAGATAGATAGAAAGTTGGAACAACGTCAAAAAGAATATATCGAGTTCATGACAGCGTTAGAAACTACCCTGACAAACTGGTTTGAAAACAAGACCAAGGAACTAGAAGAAAACCAAAAAGGTAAAGACCAGATACCGCTTACAAGAAAAGAAGTCCGTGATGCAATTAAGGGAGTGGCGCAAGGAATAAACACAAGCCTAGAATCGTTGCGACTGTCGCTTAAATCCATTCAAGATACACCAAAAATTCCGGAACAAAAAAGTTATATTACCCGCGAAGAAGCAAAACAAATAGCGAGAGAAGCGGTCCCAACTGCTTTACGTTATCTTGACAGTTCAGGAAATCAAATAACTGGAAACGTTCTCTTATTGATGCCTGGCGGCCAAGGGGGAACGGATCAAGCGTACTGGGGCACGGTGGGATTTAACGTAAAAGGCGACAAAGTTCTTTATAAAGGTGTTTTCTTGCGTGAATATGATGAGGATGGGGTGGTTGTGACTCCGGGCAGTGAAATTAACCCAGCGGACTATACGACGCAGACAGATTATGAAGCAGCTTTGACGGCGGCGGGGCATACTTTGAGGATGACATACGACTGGATGCGATCAGGAACGGATATTTTATCATGAGTTTTCCATTCACAAAATCGCGTGGAGCATTAATTCCAACATTTACTCCGCTTTGGAATTCAGCGACTAATTATTCAGCCGGAAATCATGTCTATATGATGGGATATTTTTGGGAAGGCAATCCTTATAGTTTGAATATGCGGTATTCTTATGTTAGTCTTCAAGACAATAATCAAGGGCACGATCCACGAATGGATTATCCGACAGAAAATACGAGCTATGTCCCGGTTTGGTGGAAGCTGGAAGTAAGTCCTAAAAGCCAATTTGAAGAATTATCTCAAGCATGTTTTGAACGGAGACGTGCGATTAATTTTGGGGATTTTTATTTTCCAACTCGCGGATGTAATTTGTATAATGAGTTGACGACTATGCAGTGGTGGTGCGAAAACAATTTCAGCCAATTTATTGATCACGTGAATGGGCCATTAAGATCGGACAAGTTGTGGTTTTTGTTCTTTGACGCGGATAATATACAGGCGTGGCGGCAGATTGCTGGATTAAATGTCGATGGATTTCGTCGATCTCGGGATTGGGACGGGATACATGAGCCGATATGGTTGGATGAAGGAATAATACAACGAGGGGACATCATTGGATACTGGATAATTGAAGATTTGCAAAAGGCGTTAAGCTCATTACGATGGACGTTTAAGAACGCCGGTAATGGAGTAGGCAATAATATAATTGCGACCGGTATTGTTTTAAATGATTGCTCCGCAAGCAAGAGTGAGCATGATTTGGAACTATCTTCAAATCCATGGTCAAGCGAGTATTCAACTAAAGATTATTATAAGGTATATGCGTTTAATTATTTACAACATCTTACTGGCGGGGATTATCTCGCGCATTGGGAAGGCGAACGAAAAAGGGGAAAAGCAAAAATTTATTTACCCGGAGAGTATTTATCTTCCGGGGATGTATATTGTATGCCGGAGGCGGCAGGCGGCGATTTTTTTGATATTGACGGATTGGGATTTACGGATGATGGTCTTAATTTGTGGGAAACTTTCCCGGAACAAACAGTCCCTTTATTGACTAGCGATAGGTTGGTTGAAACGAATTATATTGGTAATACAAGAAACAACTATTTTAATTCATTGGGCTGGACATGTCCTATTCCAGGTGTAAGAAATAAGTCCTGTTCTTTTCACGATTCGTATTGGCTTATAAAATGGAATTTCACCAATCAAAACCCATAATCGAAGATCAAAGAAAAACATTATGCAACTTATTTTTGCAAGTTTCTTGTAAGTGAAAATTAAGGAGAATCTATGCCTGCCGCGATTAACAACCCTTGGAAAATACCTGATATTGTTTCACAGGAAGAACGCCGCCGCTTGTTGGCGCGTGGTACTTACGTCAATCCCGGTCCGACAATTAACCCTGAAACAGGCAAGCCCGAATGGACAGCGGGAGGTTTTCGAAACCAGGGTAGAATAGCTGGTACGGTGCCTGAATCTGCGGGTAACGTCGGACCTAACTATAACGAACGTTTAGCGGCTTTGGACGTGAATCGGATGGATGACTTTTTTGGACAATTTACACAGGAACAATACGTCGATAATCAACGTAGACAACGCCTTCAATCCATGTTGCCTCCTACCACACCCTCTTACCCTTTTGCCACCACCTCGGAACAACAGGGGAAGATGGACCGAGCCAAAAGTGAATTTGAAACATTGGAACGCGGAGGTGGTCCAAAAGTAACCAATCTCTTGCCGGGACAAGAATCTGGTTCGATGATAAATGCTCCTCCGCCAAGTGCGCCAATCACTACCCAGCCCGGCGGTAAACCGATAGCACCGCAGACAGAGTTACAACCCGTTGTTCCAATCACACCGCCGGAAGCTGGTGCTCCCGAAGAACAACCGCCCATTTTGGGGATATTTGGACAAACGGGAGTTACCGATAAAGACACCATGAATTTCCTTGGTCAGTTGGAACAATCCAAGGCTGCCCTTGAAGGCATTAATACCAAGGAAGACTACGAGAAATTTCTTAAAACGTTATCCGGCAGCGAAGTTCCTGGAATGAAGGGCGCGTTGAACAGGGCCGGGGAGATATTTCTACAACAGAATAACCCGCAACTTTACTCGGAGATAGTTGAACACGAGGCTTATAAACTGGCTATCCGCCCGAAGGAAAAGGCTGAATATGCCTTGTTGGAACAACGCCGGGCAACCAACCTTGAAAGACAAAGAAAAGCATACGCAGAAGAGGCGATCCTGCATTCCATCGGGGCGGGTAGCGCATTGGATCATCCAGTTGTCGCCACCAAAAAGGCCATAACCAACGCTGCGGATATAAAGGACATCGGGGGTTTATCTTGGACCGCACTTTCAGAAACAGCAAGACAAGCGAACCTCACAGACCAACAAACTCGTAACCTATACATCGGGGCCAATGCCGCAACGTACCGAAACAATCCCGCCAACCTGTTGGCGAAAATAGGAATTGAATGGCCGGAAACGGAAGTCCGAGGAATTAACGCTAAAAACGTCGAAAAGTATAACGAGAACGTAATAGATGCTGTTGCTGGTGGAATGACGGCACAAGACGCTATACGTGATGTGCTGAAAAGTTCCGGGATCAGCCCAAAGAGCGAGGAATATAGAAGTCTTGCGTTCGACGTGGCGCACATGGTTTTAACGGAGCAGGAACGGATAGGTTCCGAAACTTTGGCGGAAGTTAAACCGTTGCTTGCCGCCGCAGATGCCCCCAAACAAACCATAGTAAACCAGAACGTATCCAAGTTACCGCAACAACTGGCTGACGCAACCGGGGTCGAACAACTATTTAAGGACACCACGGCGGGAATGCAATCCACGCTCGACATGATAAACTCGATACAAGGACAAGGATTACTGACAAAAGATGCTGCTGACGCATGGCGTTCCATGGTACAACAGAGAATGTCCATTCCAACGATTGCTTCCGACTGGACCAAGGAACAGTTCGATAACGCTATCTTTACCAATCTCGCGCACAGGTTCAGGAACGATGGTTCAATGGCGGCATATATCTCCCAGCAACAAGCGTTATATAACAGCGATCCAGTGACATTCAATCGGTTAAATCCCGGAATGACAGACTATCTGGATTTGGCTTATGCGTCATACGGGAAGGGCGCAAAGAGCTACATCTCGGAAGTCGAACAAAGACGCCAACAAATTATATCTGACGCACAGAAAAGAGATGAGTTAGTGGCGTTTCAACCCGGAACATCGAAGGTGGCGATCACAGTCAGGGATGCGATTGTTTTGAAGGCCGGAAAGATACCGAAATATACAATCAAGTCAGTTATGCCTGAAGGCGGAGATGAAATTGGAGCATTCCCCGTTACCATCCGTAAAATGGAATCCATTATTCCGCAAACCGAACAAGATTGGACAGATTATTTCAAGGTAATAGACAACGATTATACGTCCTATCCCGAAATACACCAGAAAATAAAAGCCGTGGCGGAAGAAGCCAAACAAACTTGGGAAGAAGATAAGTTGGCTGGACTTCTAGGCATTCCCCCAAATGAACTTACCCCGGCCGAAAGAAAGACAATTTCTGCGACACAAAAAAGTTTTGGAGAACCCGGTCATTTGATTGGTTATTTAACCGGTGCCAATCGCGTATGGGAAGAAATACAAAAACGCCACAAAACCCAAGAAAAATTCCCGGTTGAAGCGGCCGTAAACCAGCCGGAAGGTTTCGTCAACACCGTCGAACAAAAACTAAAAGAACCCGAAACAAAAAAACAAAAAGGGATCGAATCAATGATCTCGCAGGGATGGTCAGCAGGAAAGTTAAACGGTCAACTAATCTGGACACGCCAACGCGAAGACGGGAAGTGGGAGTCCATACCGTTTGAAAACGAACTAAATACGAACAAGGAGACCAAATAATGCCCGAAGCGTCTCCAATCGTTACGGATACCAAACCGGAATTGATAGACATATCAACTCTAGTAAAACTGGAATCCATACCGGAGGAAAAATCTACGGCTCAGAAGGTCGCGTTTATAACGGATTATAAACCGGAAATAATCCCGATAGAAGAAATTCAAACCAGGACCCAAACGGAACTTGGGGAAGATTTAGCGGGCATTGTTTCTCCCGATAAACCAGCGTTTATAGATAACCCCGAAACCACGAAAGAATCATCTGCCGTTCCTTATGCCAAGCCGGACATAATTGGAGACGTCCAACGTGCAGCGGGATCGTTGGGGTTATCCCTGAGCGCGTCGGCTGTTTCCGCCGCACGGGGAATACGCGATATTCTACCATCTCCCGCTTTGGCTATTGCCGCAAGGGTTTTACCGAAAAGCGAGTATCTGGAAAAAGTAAAAGAAAAAATTGGACTTGCCGGATTGGAAAAATCGGTAAACTCAAAACTACAAGAACTGGCAGAAGAGACGGAAGCATATAGGAGCCAAATTGGAGAAGAAATAAGACAAGAGGGTGGCTTGGCGTCTTCCGTTGCACAAAATATAGTTAACGCCGCGACCGAAAACGCGCTTACGCTTGGGGTGTTGGGGATAACCGGATTTGTTGGAAAGGGCGCAACGGTACGACAAGCCATCAAGGAAGCCGCAAAATTTGGAGGACTGACTTACGCCAGAACCCCAGGAACACCGGAGGAAAAACTAATCGCCGCTGCAAGGTCCACGGCTTATATGTTGACCCCTATTCCGGCAAGCCGACTTCCAAAAGACTGGTTGGCAAATGCCGGTAATATAATACTTAACGTCGGTGTGGGCGCTTTATCCGGTGACTATTCGTTCCAAAGGGCGCGCGAAATAGCCACCGGTAGAGGAACACCAAATGAATGGTTGAAAGAGTGGGTTGGAATGGTAGCTCCATCCGTAGCAATGGATACCATTTTCGGTTCATTAACAAAGTCGGCTAAAACCGGAAACAAAAAAGCCCAAGAGATTTTATCTTCAATGCCCCCGGAATTAAAAGAACGCATTGAACCCACATCGCAAGAAATGGCTGGATTCGTTCCTTACGGCGCGAAACTAAATCTTCCCCCGGCAACACCTGAACAAAAAACTTCCGAATCCAACAGGCAAATTCTTTTGAATAAACTTCCGGCACGTCCCACGATAATCAATCTACCAGAAGAACAATCTGCTGCGTTAATAACAGAACTTAACAAACACGACTTTACAACCATTACTCCCGATCTCATTAAAGAAATAGTCGGAAGGGTGTCAAGTTCGACTGCAAAACAATCAGCCCCCGTTGAATATAAAGGGGAACAAGAAGATGGACTTGGCGGAAAACTCCCGATATATACTTTAACGGAAGATATTCCCGGTCATGTAAAAGGTTCTACCGTTTTTGGCAAGACGTTGGAACGGGAGGGATTTCTTGTTCCAGAACACAAAATCTCACCCCAAAAAACAGAACCGGTAAAACAACCATCTGTAAAATACTTTCATGTTCTCCTGCGAGATTTAAGTAAATTTGGCATAAACGAGAAGGAAAGCCGCTCATTATTGGAAGCCAGCAAGGAAACGGGCAACAAGGGACGATGGGGAAAGAGCGACGATCCAGAAAGAATGAATCAAGAACAGCAACTTGCGGCAACCCGAATCCTTCAAGAAAAGCTCTCCGAATTACGCGGCACAAGACAGAAGCCCGCAAGCCCGATAACTATTCCCGAAAAAGAAAAACCAGTTTCTTCCATCTCTTCTATTGGAGAAACAGAAATAGTCAACGATGTTATGTCTGTTGTCAGGGGGATACGCAACGGTGATATCAAGGCAGGATTGCTTCCGGTAGATCGCGTTGAGTTACAGGGCAGGGTTCCAGAATCAATTAAGAAATTAGACCCGGAAGGAACGATTATAAACAAGGTGTTGGATTCGCTTAACTATCCATTACCGCTAGACCCGGAAGAAAGACGTAAAGCGTCCATATTAGTGGATCAATACGTTGAACAAGCCGTACGCGCAAAGATCAATGCCGAAAATAAAGAACAGCGTTCCTTAATGCACAGATTTACGCGCATCATGCGCGGGTTTGCCAGTCAGTATCATGAGATCAGCGATATTTCCGCCGATACCGCCAATCCTGCTTTGTATACTGCGAACCAAAGACGGGTTGCTAATCATAAACTGGCCGTCAACCTGATAAATAACGAACGAAAAACCCTTTATAATAAGACGGGAATTACTCACGCGACCGATGCTTATATTGCCAGTAAACCTAAGTTGTCCCAAGCTGTACGTATCGTCATGGGGGTTGACCCCAAAACATCCGATCAGACGTTGCAAGAACTTCAACACAATGCGGAGGCCATGATAGATTCCGATCCCAAGAGTGCGGAAATAAAAAAAGTTATTTCCGTTGCCAGAGAGTACACTCAGGGAAAGGGTGCGGTAGAAGTAAGAATGTTAAAGATCAACGAGTTTGGTGCATTATGGAATAAACTTGAATCCGCGAAATCCGAATTAAGATCGGTTTCCAAAGAACTAAACAGAACAAAAGATTCAGGACAACGTTCGGAACTTGAGAATAGAATGGCCACATTCATAAAAGAACGCGACTCTCTTGAACGTGCGATAAACCTTAAACTCGCTTGGTTCGCAGAAGCGGCACCTTTATTCCCCGGAGAGGTACCTAAAACACCAAAACAGATTTCAATTACAGACGCATTAAAGGCTTGGAACATTTTACAGGATAAAGGTCCGGACGCTCTTCGCTCCTATCTCTCAAAAGAAAAGTGGGGAACAAGAAAGTATTATTTCATGTCGCAACCCGACCCAAGCGATTATGTCAATGACACGTTCGCAATGGCTTCCGGGGAACTTCCCAAATTATCGGAAACTGAGTTTGTAAGAACGGTTCCAGTTACGGGAAGCATACAGCGGAGAACATCTTTGCCTAGTTTCCGAGAGGGGGGAAGTCCACTACACGATCTTTGGAGACATTTCACTAATCTTAGAGTACAAAACGATACGTTTAGAGATACTGGTTATATGGTAGAAGCCCTGAACAAAGCCGTAAACGATGGATATATTTCCAAAGCTCAGGCACGTGGTCTATTACTTGGTATGAAAACAGATTGGGGTGGCATTAATGATATTCATCCAGTGGCTCAAGCCGCTTATGCCGTCGGGCGTCCGGCATGGACAGCCTTTTCCTTAATACTTAATAAACTCGGATACTATACCGCTCGTAACATCGGATATCAAGGTGTTCCGTGGGGAGCGTTAGCCACGGTCCACAACGCGCCTGATATTATGGAAGTCGCCACCCGTAAAAATCTTTTACGTGAATTGTCCGACCCGGACTCCAACGTGCGGGCTTTTATTAAAGAACGTTGGCCCAGCATCTCCGAGGATCAAGCTAGATTCCTTGAAGCCCAAATGATGTTTACTCCGGGTGAACTGGCCAAGTACATGGAAAACAATAAAAACGTTGCTTCCGCTGTTTCCAAGTTATGGGAGATACAATCCGAAGCTCTTGGGTTTTCTGATAATATCGCCCGGTTTATGACCGTTGTTCCAAGTTATTTAATAACGCAGCGTTATATCAACAGGTTCAACCTTGGCAAGATTAACCGGGCGCAACTAGAACATGGATTAAGGTTGGATTCCATGCCGGTTGCCATCAGGTTGCATTTATATAATATGTTTTCAGAGGGAATAAGAACCGGAAACTTTGAACCCTTTGTACGCGAAGTGGCTGAACAAAAAACTTTGATCGCCAATTATGCTTATGGCACAACGGAACGCAGCGCGTTCGAGCAAGACCCCGACTTTAGAATGATTTTAGGAATGACCGTGTTCCCGCGTGGAACTATCGAACAGATTTATCGTCCGGGAATAGAGCCGCTAATCAAGGAATTTAATAACTGGAAAAGTCATGGATTCAAGTCCGAGTTTCTGGATGTCGGGGCGGTCCAGTCCGCGTGGCGTAATATAGCGTCCAACGTAATAACCAGAGCACTTTCAACTGCGATTCTTGGGGCAATTATCGGGGAACGGATAGATTACGATCTATCCAAACGAAGAGGTAAAATGAAAACCGTTGGGGCTTTCAACCTAACGGACTCAATTATGGGTTATGATATCGGTGGACTTGGCGGATCGTTGGCTTACAACCTTTTCGATGCCGGTAAAGAAGTTGTTTCAGCAATGTCCAAGGGAGATGAAGACGATGTTAAACGGGCATGGAAAACAATGGGAGACCGCGCTCTATTCTTTACCGCTATTATTCCAACTCTTAAATCTGTCTTTGAAGCTGTAGGCGATAGGCGAGGAATGCGGAATACGGATGTTGTCTTGTCGATGATGAAGGGTAAAATGGTCGGAGGAGAACCAGTTCCAGATCGTGGCTTCTATGGAGCGTTGATGCACGTCTTGTTCGACACTGAACCAATAGACTCCGATAAGGAAGTGGTGGAAATGTACAAGAAAATCAAAGGATTCTTGGAGAAAAAATAATTTAAAATAGTTGTTGACATATTTCAAAACTTATGAAAGGATATAAGTAGAAAAATAAAAATCCATGAACTCTTCTTCTTATTCTATACATTCTGCCGTCGTAGCGTCCGGTTGGCCTCGGCCACTACCGGCCTCGACACAACGGGCGGAGCGGGTCTTGGCAGACGACCCTCTAGCAACCTATCCTTGCTGGATAGGCGGCGTTCATTATGCCGATCAAAATATCTCCGCCCCTATTTTCAGTAAGTTAAATCACTATTAGCTTCGGCGAACGGGAGCATAGCCGTCTCATACAAAGAGGGCTATTTGCTTAAATATGCTCAAGAACGTGTCTAAAATGCCCTGTAGGGCGTTAAAACAACGAAAAGGTAGTAAGTTGCGTACTCCCTATAAACATATCGCAACGGTGTAAATTGTGGGCCGTAGCCTTTCAACGCTGGAAACCGTCGTAAACCGCCGTTTTTTAGCCGGCAACCCACAATCGAAGGTCGGGATCATACGAGGCTCAACACGCCGTATTGAAAAAAGTCCGATTCGGGTTATTCCCGATTAAGGGAACTTGTATAATTTTTTTCGTCAGTTTCGCAGTTTTCTAGTGTTTATACAAGAGTTTCCCCGGCGGCAAGGTTTAGGCAACCAGATCAGCCTAGCGTTAAAACGGTTTATACCGGACCCCGAGCGCGTGTAACCTTGCGGTAACTTATGCTGGCCGTAGGTCTGCATCTACACTCTCCCCCCAGCATAACTAAGCCGCTCCTATTCCTAGAGCTAGACTCCGCTACCCCAAAAAAATCAGGGTTGTACCAGTCTCCCTCAATCAGAGAAGAGAACGCTCCCCTATCTTCGCTCCAAACCGATCCTAGGGGGGCTTCTTTTTCCTTTCCTAGGCTTACAACCGGCCCAAAAAATAAGGGGTTGTAAGAACCACCTCTTCTTCTCCATTTTCTCTTCCTCCCTGGCTTCTTCTCCTTTACATCTTTCTTATTCTTGATAATTCTCAATTATTAGAAATTTGTCCTACGTTTTCTTACTTTGTCTCCTTTCTTGTTTTTTTCTAAAATTTTTCCTATAAAAATCTCTATTTCTCTTTTAAATCCAATAATTTATAAAAACACCACACCCGAGTGGGAGGTTAGTCCCCCCACACAACGTTGAAGGGATGCAGAGTCGCCTGGGGAGGCCTGGCGTGGTTATAGAAATAGCAATAGATCACCACTATTAGTATAGTAGTTAGGGGTGGGGGACATGTTCCACGTGGAACATTCTCAAAAACGAGAATATGGTGTAACATTTTGACACAGTAAAGAGTTGGATATTACTTTGCAACGCAAAGTGTGCCAATATGGCACAGCGGGGTGTGGGTATGAGATGGAGGAGGGAGGTATGGACCGATCCCCACCCTGTCACGAGTACCCCCCCAGACCAAGTAACACCGTACCTGGTAATACTCTAGGAGAGATGATTATCAATAATGATAGAGCCAAAACCGTAGAAATAAGTGATATCTCTTTAGAATTATGATAATATAGATCAATACTGTATTGATTAATAACGGGATATCATAAAAGATAAAAAAGATGACATATTTACAGAATTATGCGACGTTGCAAAATGTGTAAAAGATAGGAAAACATTGGTGAAATACGACAAAAAGCGGGGAAAATGACAGCAAACGAAAAGTTGGC
>Ga0265297_10009739_pt1 | contig 12285 bp, 15 predicted proteins | sample Munlanlwell13791_FD_192502 | JGI IMG/M metagenome (GOLD analysis project Ga0265297, IMG submission 192502) | Leachate microbial communities from a municipal landfill in Southern Ontario, Canada - Leachate well 137-91 | ecosystem: Engineered > Solid waste > Landfill > Unclassified | place...
CGCTTGAAGGGCTGGTTATGGGTACCCGCTGCGGGGATATAGACCCCGCTTTGGTGACCCATATCATGCGGAGGGAAAGGCTGGATGCCCAGAATATGGAGCGCATCTTGAACAGGGAGAGCGGGCTTAAAGGCATATCCGGGGTGAGTAATGATATGCGCCCTTTAGAGCTTAAGGCCAGAGCGGGGAATAAGCGCGCCAGGCTGGCGATAGATATCTTTATTTACAAAATCAGGAAATATATCGGGGCTTATATGTCGGTCCTGGGCGGCTTGGATGCCCTGGTGTTTACTGCGGGGATCGGAGAAAACCAGTCTATGATAAGAGAAAGAGTCTGTTGCGGTTTGTTCTCTTTGTTCAAGAAGAAGCCCCGGGTCCTGGTCGTGCCGACCAATGAAGAATTGATGATCGCCCGCCAGACTTATAAGTTGATAAGGAGATAAGATGTTGAGAACTATGTTAAAATCGAAGATACACCGGGCGACGGTCACCGAAGCCAACCTTTATTACGAGGGCAGTATTACCATTGACGCCGATCTGATTAAAGCGGCGGACATGCTTGAGTACGAGAAGGTGGAGGTGCTCAATTTGAACAACGGGGACAGGATAGAGACGTATGTCATCAAAGGGGAAGCCGGAAGCGGGATAATTTGTCTTAACGGCCCTGCCGCAAGGGGGGCTTGTCCGGGAGACCAGGTGATAATACTCTCTTATATCCTGGCGGAGGATCAGCTTGCCGGGCAAAACAAACCTAAAATTATAAAAGTAGATGGCAGAAACCAGATTAAAAATTAAGACTTACGGGGATCCCGTATTGAGAAAAAAGGCCAAGCCGGTAAAAGATGTTACCGATGATACCAGGAAGCTGCTTAATTCCATGGCCGAGTCGATGTACATCAATTCTGGTATCGGCCTGGCAGCCCCTCAGCTTGGAGTGAGTTCGCAGATGATCGTGGTGGATATAGGTGACGGGCTGCATAAACTGGTCAATCCGAAAATAATCAAGCGCCAGGGGAACCAGGCTATCCAGGAAGGGTGTTTAAGCGTGCCCGGGGCGTGCGTCAAGGTAAGGCGCGCCAGGGAGGTCTGGGTTGAGGCGGTTAACGAAAACAACCTGGAAGTTAAGCTGCACGCCAGGGACCTTTTTGCGTGCGTGCTCCAGCATGAGATAGACCATCTGGACGGCAAACTTATCGTGGATTACGCGTCTTTTTTAAGCAGGGCCAGGATTAAAAAGAAACTTGCGGCGGCGAAGTCCGCCGCTTCAGATGCCAAACTGAAGATATAGGAAAACATGGACAATAAGCGCGATTTGATTATTATCGGGGCAGGGCCGGCCGGGCTTACCGCTGCTTTATACGCCGGGCGCAGCCGTCTGGATACTCTTATCATCGAGAAGATGGCAACCGGCGGCAGGATACTGATGAGCGAGGCTATCGAGAATTATCCGGGTTTTCCCGGAGGGGTGACTACTGTCGAATTGATTGGGCGCATGGAAAACCAGGTTAAGGACCTGGGGATAAAGTTCGAGAGCGATGAGGTTACCGGCCTGGATTGTTCCGGCAGCAGGATAATGACTTCGGGGGGCGAGTATTCTTTCGGGGCCCTGATTATTGCCTCGGGCGCGCATTACCGTAAATTGAACGTGCCGGGAGAAAAGGAGTATACGGGGCGCGGGGTGTCTTATTGCGCCACTTGCGACGGGCCTTTTTACAAAGGGAAAAAAGTGGTGCTTGTAGGAGGAGGGAATGCCGTGGCGGAAGAGGCGCTGTATTTGACGCGTTTTGCCGATTCCGTGAGCGTGGTCCACCGCAGGCAGGAGATGCGCGCCTCCCAGATACTTCAGGAGAAGATGCGCAAAGAAAAAAAGATAAATTTTATTTTGAGCAGCCTGGTTACCGGAATCAACGGGGGAAAGAGCGTAGAATCCGTAAGGATAAAAGATCTTCTCGGCGGAGGAGAGATTGATTTTGCCTGCGACGGAGTTTTTGTCTGCGTGGGTTACGAGCCGGAAACCCAGTTCCTAAAAGGCAAAATAGATATGGATGAAGCAGGTTTTATAATTACCGATGAAGCGATGCTCACATCGGCTGAAGGGGTGTTTGCCTGCGGTGATTGCCGCAAGAAGAGCCTTTATCAGGTAATAAATGCGTGCGGGGATGGGGCTGTGGCGGCCGATTCCGCGTACAAATTCATCGCGGACAGGAGCAGATAAAAATGGAGAATTTTCCCACTACCAGTAAAAAACTAATCGACTGGGTCAGCAAAATAAGCAAGTTTTGCTGCCCGGATCGCATTGTCTGGATCGACGGTTCGGAAGAACAGAAGATGACTATCGAAAAGGAGAGCGTGGCCAGCGGGGAGATGGTGCGCCTGAACCAGGACAAGCTCCCGGGATGCCTCCTTCACCGTACCGCGCATGACGATGTTTCCCGCACGGAACACCTGACTTTTATCTGCACCAGGAAGAAAAACGATGCTGGGCCGAACAACAACTGGATGGCCCCTGATAAGGCCTACGAGAAAGCCAGGGCGATATTGAAAGGCGCTATGTCCGGCAGGACTATGTATGTGATCCCGTTTTCTATGGGGCCTGTAGGGTCGCCTTTCAGCAAAATAGGGGTGGAGGTTACCGATTCGCGTTATGTGGTGCTGAATATGTTGATTATGACCCGCTGCGGGGAAGCGGTCTTAAGGCAGATTGAAAGGGACGAGAATTTCACAAAGTGCCTGCATTCCAAGGCCGAGCTGGATATCAACAAGAGGCTGATTCTGCATTTCCCGGAAGACAATACCATTTGGAGCGTGGGTTCCGGTTACGGTGGGAATGTCCTTTTGGGGAAAAAATGCCTTTCTTTGCGCATAGCCAGCTATGCCGCAAAAAGGGAAAAATGGATGGCCGAACATATGCTGATCATGGGGATCGAGAAACCCAATGGGCATATCGAATATATAGCCGCGGCTTTTCCCAGCGCTTGCGGAAAAACAAACCTGGCGATGATGGTCCCGCCGGAGGGGCTTAAGAAAAAAGGTTACCGGATCTGGACCCTGGGGGATGATATCTCCTGGATGCGCGTTGATTCCGACGGTTCTCTCTGGGCGATAAACCCCGAGACGGGATTTTTCGGGGTAGCCCCTGGGACGAACTCAAAGACCAATCCGAGCATGGTGGAGACGATTAAAAAAGGCACTATTTATACCAATGTCCTTTTAAAGCAGGATAATACCGTTTGGTGGGAGGGCGCGGACGGGGACATACCCAGCCAGGGGGTGGACTGGAAGGGCAACCCATGGAAGCCTAATATGAAGGACGCAAACGGCAATCCGGTAAAAGGAGCCCATCCAAACGCGCGCTTTACCGCTCCCGTTGCTAATTGCCCTACCGCTTCTTTTAGGATGGACCAGCATCACGGAGTCCCTATTTCGGCGATAATCTTCGGGGGGAGGCGCCAGCACGTAGCTCCCCTGGTTTATCAGTCGTTTAATTGGCAGCACGGGGTTTTTGTAGGGGCGACCATGGGCTCGGAGTTAACCGCCGCGCAGGTGGGAAAAATAGGGCAGGTGCGCAGAGATCCTATGGCTATGCTGCCTTTCTGCGGGTATAACATGGCGGATTATTTCCGGCATTGGCTGGATATGGGCAAGCTTATGAATAAGTCCCCGAAGATATTCCATGTCAATTGGTTCAGGACAAACGAGCACGGCAAGTTCCTTTGGCCCGGTTTTTGCGAGAACCTGCGGATACTGGAATGGATACTGGATCGCTGTAATAACAGGGTGAACGCAATGGAGACCCCGATAGGTTATGTACCGTATCCTTTTGATATAGATATGACCGGGCTCAACCTGCCGGAAAAATCCCTGGAAAAACTGTTGAAGGTCGAAAAGAACGATTGGCTCGATGAGCTGAAGGGGATCAATAAGTTCTTCGGGGAGTTCAAAAGCGACCTGCCGGAAGAGATCTGGTGCGAATACCATGATTTGATGTCCAGGTTGAAGAAATATGAAGGATAATCTTTTGTTAAGAACCGATTTCCAGGATTTAAAACTTTTCCGCCGGGGAAAAGTGAGGGATGTCTATGACCTGGGAGATAAGCTGTTAATTGTCTCTACCGACCGGATATCATGTTTTGACGTGATCCTCCCTTCGGGCATCCCTGAAAAGGGCAGGGTGCTAACGAGTATTTCGGTTTTCTGGTTCGATTTTATCAAAAAACTGATCGGGAGCCATTTTATAACCGCGAACGTAGAAGAATACCCCCCTGAATTAAATAAATACAAGAAGATTCTGCGCGGGCGTTCCATGCTTGTTTTAAAAACAGACCCCCTGCCGGTTGAATGCGTGGTGAGAGGGTATCTTTCCGGATCAGGCTGGAAAGAGTACAGGCAAAAACAGTCAGTTTGTTCTATCCGCCTCCCCGAGGGGTTGCGGGAATCCGGAAAGCTTCCCGAGCCGATATTTACCCCTTCCACAAAGGCTGATGTCGGGCATGATGAAAATGTGGACCAGGCTTATGTCGAATCGCTGGTAGGCGGTAAACTGGCCGAAGAGTTAAAGCGCGCGAGCATGGATATCTACCGGAGGGCCAGCGAATACGCCCTGGGCAAAGGGATAATTATCGCGGATACAAAGTTCGAATTCGGCATGCTCGGGGGGAAGATGATCATTATCGATGAGGTATTGACTCCGGATTCTTCCCGTTTCTGGCCTCTTGAGAAATATGAGCCGGGCAGGTCCCAGCCCAGCTTCGATAAGCAATTTGTCAGGGATTACCTCGAGACCCTGGATTGGGATAAGGCGCCTCCGGCTCCCGAATTACCCGCAGAGATAGTCTCCAAGACCACCGATAAATACCTGGATTCCTACCGCAAGCTGACAGGAAAAGAACTTGAATAAGATAGACGGTTTCAAGAAGCTTCTATCGGTATTGCTCAGGATCGCGACAAGTTTTATCCTTCTTTTTATCCTTTTCAAATTCAATAAAATAGATTTTAATTCCCTGTTACGGGATATAAAAAGCGCGGACAGGGCGCTTTTGTGCGTGGGATTCGCATTTTTTATATTATCTTACGTAATGAGCTTTTGGCGCTGGAAGATACTGCTCGAAGCGGTAAATATATTTATCCCCCTGAAAAAGCTTATAAGCTGTTTTTGCGGAGGCGTTTTCTTCAGCATATTCCTGCCCTCGACCATAGGCGGGGACCTGGTGAGAACCGCGGATCTGGTATCGCATACGCGTAAGGCGAAAGAGGTGATCGCATCCGTATTCTTGGACAGGCTGAGCGGCTATATAGGAATGGCCCTGGTGATTATCCCGGCTTTCCTGCTGGGAGGGTCGTTGGTAAGCGACAGGGTCGTGCTTATTTCCGTTTCTGCGATAGTGCTCATTCTGCTTCTCGTGCTCCTGCTCTTATTCAACAGCTTCATCTATGAGAAAATATCCGGTTTTCTTTCCGTGCCCGGGGCGGGCAGGATCAGGGAGGCGATAAAGGATATGCACCGGGAGATCCATGTGTTCCGCAATCATAAGAAGATGATCGCCGGCAATATCGCAATCTCTTTCGCCATACAGCTTATCTTCCCGGTAAGCATTTATTTTATCGGCCTTTCCCTGGGGGTAAAAATAAACATATTTTATTATTTGATCTTTGTGCCGATAATAAACGCAATTACCCTACTGCCGATTTCGATGGGCGGGCTGGGGTTGAGGGAAGGGTTGTATGTGTTTTATTTCGCCAAGGCGGGAGTGATAAAGCAGCTGGCCTTGGCAGTTTCCATCCTTTCATTTTCCTTCGTAGTATTTTACGGGGCTATAGGGGGGATATTTTATGTCCTTACGGTACATCGTAGACGCCTACAACATGATCAACCATCCCGGCTTTAAACCCCGCCCGGGAAAAGCCTGTAATATACAGACCCGCCTGGCAGATTTTATCAGGGGCAACAGGTTGTCTGGAAGCAGGAAAAACAGCGTTGTGCTTGTTTTCGACGGTTATCCCCCGGTCGGAGAGAGGATGCCCGAAGGGGAGGGGTTGATTTGTGTCTTTTCGCGCGGGATCGAGGCGGATGAAGCGATAAAGAGGATAGTCGAAAAATCCGCCTTACGCAAGGAAATCGTTGTTGTTTCCGACGATAAGGAAGTGCGTTATTCGGCGAAGTTTTTAAAAGCGCAGGTCAGCAGTGTGGAAGGGTTTATCGGTTCCTCCGGCAGGAATATCCCGCCGCGCTCCGCTGCGGATAAAGACAGTAAGGATATATCGTGTTCTGCGATGGAGGCGATTAACGCGGAGTTGAAAAAGAAATGGCTGGAGTGAATAAAAACAAGCCCATGTTTATAAAATTCCTGGGGACGGCAGGAGCGCGTTTTGTCACCTTCCGGCAGCTGCGCGCTTCGGGTGGAATATGGATTTGCCTCGGGGATACCAATGTCCTGGTTGACCCCGGGCCGGGAAGCATCGTGCGTTGTCTTGAATGCCGCCCTAAAATGGATCCGGAAAAACTGGATGCGCTTATCCTGACTCACCGGCATTTAGACCACGCCAACGACATAAATATTATGATTGAATCAATGACCTGCGGGGGGTCGCGCAGGAAAGGGGCGGTTTTTTGCCCTTCTGACTGCCTGGGGGATCATCCGGTTATACTCCCGCATGCGGCCAGGCTGCCCGGTAGGGTGCAGGTAATCAAGCCGGGATGCAAATACAAGGCAGGAGATTTTGCTTTTACTGTATCAGCGCGGCATCTCCATCCATGCGAAACTTACGGATTGAAATTCAATATGGGTAAGGTTACGGTGGGGCTGGTTTCGGACACGCGTTACTTTGACGGATTGGCGGATTTCTACCGTACTGACGTAATTATTCTTCCTGTTGTCTTCCGCCGAGCGCGCCAGGGGATAGACCATATGAGCCTGGAGGATGCATCGGAGCTTATAGGCAGGATCAGGCCAAAAAAGGCGGTGCTTACCCATTTTGGCATGGATATGCTCAAGGCGCGCCCTTCTTACCAGGCAAAAAGAATCTCTGAGCGCCTGGGGGTTGAAGTTATTGCCGCCCATGACGGTATGAAGCTCGATTTTTGAACTTGACATAACCGCTTAATCGTGTTAATGTTAAAAAAATATCCACATACAAAAGGAGGGAGCTATGAGTAGTTGGCAAGTCGTGTTACTTGAGCCAGCCAGGAATGTGCTTACCCAGATCAGCCAATTCATGGTTAACGTGCTTTTGGTTATCGTTATCCTGATAATCGGCTGGTTGCTGTCGAAATTACTTAAAACTGTAGTGAGCAAGGGACTGAAGGTGGTAAGACTTGATGCGCTTTCCAGCCGTATTGAACTAGACAAAATACTGGGTAAAGGAGGCATTACTTATTCTCTTTCGGATTTGATAGGAGTGATCTGCTATTGGTTCGGTATCCTGATTACGGTGATGGTGGCAATTAATGCCATAGGTCTTACCGTAGCCGCGGATTTACTGAACAGGATAGTGCTGTATATCCCCAACGTGGTAGCCGGGGTATTCATGCTGATTGTCGGTATGTTTGCCGCTACAGCCCTGAAGAATATAGTGACTACCGCTGCCAATAATGCCGGGCTTATCCAGGGCAAATTCCTTGGGCAGGTGGTTGAGGTAGTGGTGATGATCTTCGCGATATTCGTGGGTTTGGAGCAGCTTAATATCGGCATACGCATCACCGAGCTTACCGTGGGTATCATTTTAGGCTCTCTTGGTTTAGGGTTCGCTTTGGCCTTCGGGCTCGGCTGTAAGGATATAGCGGCAAAGTTCGTATCCGATTTAATAGATAAAGCGAGCAAAAAGTAATATTATTGTCTTCAGTTGTTTTAAGCCCCGCACGCCATCGTGCGGGGCTTATCTTTAACAGACATTTTTTAATCTCAGGGGATGAATAAAAGAATATTATTTCCGGTTTTATCCGTCTTTTCGCTTGTCCTGTTTTTTTATCTTGGGCAGAATTATTATTTGAGCATAAGCCGGCCCGGCGGGCAGGGAGGCGCAAGGCAGAGGGCCTGGGAGCAGATGCGCCATAAAATAGAATCGGAAATATCCCGTTTTAAAGGGGATGCGGGCGTCATAATCAAAGACCTCGGGACAGGGCGGGAATTTTCCTATAACGGCAGGAAACTTTTTGCTTCAGCCAGCATGGTAAAGATACCGATTATGGGTTCCTGTTTCCTCGCCGCCAGGGAGAATAAACTGGACCTTGGGGAATCCTCGCTGTTGAAGGTTTCAGATAAGACTTCCGGGTCGGGGACCTTGAAAAGAATAAGGCCAGGCACATCTTTCAGCAATGAAGAGCTGATCGGTTTGATGATCTATGAGAGCGATAATACAGCAGCGAATATGCTTATCGACATGCTCGGCGAAGAATACCTTAACGATTCCTTCAGGCGCTTCGGCCTTAAAGATACGAATATTTCGCGCAGGATAGCAGATTTTGCCTCGAGGGATAAAGGGGTTGAAAACTACACTTCTGCGCAGGATATAGCCTGCATGCTGGAGTTGATCTATGAAGGAAAGCTTGTCGATAAACAGGCCTCGGATGAATCCCTGATTTTCCTCAAACTTCAACGCGTGAACGACCGCATTCCCAGGTATCTGCCCAAGAAAACCATCGTAGCGCACAAGACCGGGCTTGAACGCAGCGTCTGCCATGACGCAGGGATAGTATTTACCGATAAAGGGGATTTCCTCGTTACCGTATTGACCGGGCATTCTAATTCGACCAGTCGGCCTTCGAAAAGGTTTATAGCCAGGGTAGCTTTGCGCGTTTACGAATATTCCAGGCAGTTGTAATTATTGGTAATTTAAGCCTGCCGCCTGCCTTCTTGTATGATATAATTGCATATCGATATATTGAGTCTGTATCATAAGAAAATTAATTAGCCAGATGCCTAATCCGATAAATACAGAAAAAAAGCAGTTTTTACAAAAACTTGTTCTCTTGCTGTTTTCTATAGTTATCGGTTTATGCCTGTCAGAGTATATTATAGGCAAACTTAATCTTGTCCCGGAGTTTATCCGCTGGCCGGGCCATAATATCAGATTCGTGGAAAATCCCGGGATGGTCTATGAGTATATACCCGGTATGCAAAGGGGCAGGATTAAGACCAATAAACAGGGTTTTTGCGACGCAGATTTTAGCCTGGAAAAACCAAAGGGCCTGGTCAGGATTGCGATGCTGGGCGATTCCATCACCCAGGGCGTCTTCGTTGCCCCGCAGGAAAATTTTTCCGAGAAACTGGAGGCCTTGCTGAATAAACAATCGCGGGAGAATAAATCTCCCTTGAGGTATGAGGTGATGAATTTTGGCGTGGTCGGGTATAACCTGGAAGCTGAAGTGGAGACGCTGAAGGAAAAGGCGCTCCCTTATAAGCCGGATATCGTTGTGTTGAATATGTTTTTTAACGATAATGAGCCGATCCCGGGGCTTGACCCGATGTTCATCAGCTGTTATGACGGCCTTTCGGAGCGCCAGCAGTCCTATGTCATAAAGAGGTATATTTATAACAGGAATTCTTTAATACGCCGGTTCGAAAGGGATGTCCTTTTCAGATCGAAACTATACCTTTTTCTCATATCTTCTTTTCACAACGCCAGGAGGGACAGGGAGGCTCTGCTGAAAGTATACGGCTTGCATGACGGTGCATACGGGGATATGAAATCCATATATAGGGGTTTTGAGGAAATAGATAAGCTTAAAAAACAATACGGGTTCGATTTCTTGATTTGCATACATACTTCTTTTTTCCGGGAGAGCGAAAACGACTTTAAATTTGCCTCTATCGCCCAGTCCTACGGCTTTAACTATTTTTATATGAGCTCCTATTACAAAAAGGAAAATATCCCTCCCCAGGATTTACAATTGAAGGGGCATTCGAATGACGACTGCCATCCGAACGAGCTCGGCCATTCGATTATCGCCGGGGCAATGTTCGATGAGCTGAAAAAGTATAATTTTATTGATTTGGGCTAGTGAGATCTGGAAGGTGGTGCTGCAAACAGATGAAAGATAATACAAAACTATTTTACGACTTAACGGCAGAGAAAACCGCAGGAGAATGGTACGGGAATGATATTTTGCTGCCGACAATAAAAGAACTTATCTCCCTGTTGCCTGAAAACCCCAGGGTATTGGATTTGGGCTGCGGCCCGGGGCATGAAACAAAGAGATTGAAAGCGGCAGGATCCGAGGCCGTCGGAATAGATTACAGCAGTGAGTGTATCCGCATCGCCAAACAACGCTGCCCGGAATGCGAATTTGAGGTTATGGATTTTCGCAGCCTTGACGAAGGATTAGGGCAATTCGACGGCATATTTGCCAGCGGGTCGTTGATACATTTAAATCAGCATGAATTGCCGCTTGTTATCGGCAAACTGTCCCATATATTGAGAAATGGCGGGTATTTCCTTATGATTGTCCAGGACGGGGAAGGGGTTAACCAACAATGGAGCAACTTGGAGGTAGAGGGGAATAGCTTAAGGAGGACGGTTTACTGTTATCCGAAAGGCCGCCTGCTTCCTATTGCATCAGAGGCGGGTTTTGAGTTTAAAAAAGAAGGGTATCTGGATAAGAGTCTTTATGAACATAACTGGAGAAATTACATATTCAAACGCATATAACAAAGATGCCCGGGGAATTTTCCTCGGGCAATGGAGATATTAAAAAATGAAACAATGGTATGAGTTATTGTTTGAGAATTATGCGCATAAATATGACCAGGAGTGCTATGTCTACGGCACATCAGGGGAATGCGATTCTATTGAACAGGAGATAGGCTGCGATAAGTCAGTGAAGATCCTGGATATCGGCTGCGGTACTGGCCGCCATGCTATCGAGCTGGCAAAAAGAGGATACCATGTAACGGGGATCGACCTATCCGAGTCACAGCTTAAGAGGGCGGGAGAGAAAGCAAAAGAGCAGGGAGTGAAGATCGAGTTCGAAAAGCATGACGCAAGAAACCTTCCCTTTAAAGGCGATTTCGGCCTGGCAATTATGCTCTGCGAGGGCGGTTTTTCTTTGATGGAAACGGATGAGATGAACTTTGAAATACTCAAGAGCGCAACCAGGTCGCTGAAGAATAACGGGAAGCTTATATTCACCGCGTTGAACGGATTGTTTCCGCTCTTCCATTCGGTAAAGGATTTTTATGAGTCGTCGGGTAAAGAAGGAGGTTCGGTTTGCAAAAGCATATCCTTCGATTTGATGACTTTCCGCGACCATAACCGCGTTGAATTCGAAGACGACGCGGGAAACAAAAAAGTATTGGAGTGCAATGAGCGCTGTTATGTCCCCAGCGAAATCACCTGGATGCTCCATTCGCTCGGATATAAGAAGATAGAGATTTTTGGAGCCAAGCTCGGGGCTTATTCAAGGAAAGATAAATTAACTCCTGAAGATTTTGAGATGCTTGTTATCGCGGAGAGATGAGAAAAGATAAGGAAAAATTTTATCATGTTATGCCCGTTGATATTAAAGGCTGTGGAGATGGTTATGCTAAGGAATAAGTTGACATATGAGTTTAAAATGGTAAGATATATTATATAACCAGTTGGTTAATTAGCTGAAAGATAGGGTAATGAAAACTTTAGATAAGGTCTTTAAGGCTCTTGCTGACACAAACAGGGTGAGGATTTTGAAGCTGCTGGAAAAGAGAAAGATGTGTGTTTGTGAACTTGCTTATATTCTAGGCGTTTCTCAGCCTGCGATGTCGAAGCAGTTGAAAAAGATTACTAAAGCCGGATTTATTGAGAGCGAACAGGATGGTTTTTGGACGAATTACTTTATCAGCACAAGAAATGACTATGCGAAAAGCCTGTCTGGGCTTTTATCAAGCTGGCTGAATGATGAAACAATAATTAAGGAAGATTTGAAGAAGGCGAGGAAGGCTAATCGGAAAAAGCTTTGCTGCAAGAGATAATATTTTTTAGAATAATTATATAACCGGATTGGAATATAGAGATGAAGATGAAGGAATCAAAAAAGTTTTTGCTGATGCTGGCAGCGTTTTTAGCATGTTTTTACCTGCCGGTTGAATTGTTGCCTCTCAGAAATCCTGTTTTTGAATCATTAGCTTTAGTGCGGTGGTATGCGAGGGAACATGTTTTTCTTTGTCTTATACCTGCTTTTTTTATTGCCGGAGCGATATCTGTCTTTGTCAGTCAGACATCGGTCATCAAATATTTCGGGTCAAAGGCAAATAAGATTCTCGCTTACAGCGTTGCTTCTGTTTCCGGGACGATTCTTGCGGTATGCTCGTGCAC
>Ga0265297_10009741_pt1 | contig 12284 bp, 10 predicted proteins | sample Munlanlwell13791_FD_192502 | JGI IMG/M metagenome (GOLD analysis project Ga0265297, IMG submission 192502) | Leachate microbial communities from a municipal landfill in Southern Ontario, Canada - Leachate well 137-91 | ecosystem: Engineered > Solid waste > Landfill > Unclassified | place...
TTGGATTCAATTTGATTTTTACTTTGAGCTGGCGGCCCGCTTCTGAAGGACTAAGGAATGTGCGTCCGATATAGTGGTTACGGATGAAACCGTGCGAAAACGGTATCCCCGATTCCCTTGAATAGCCCAAGGCCGCAAAACTGCCTGAGTCCGGCACCGGGATCACGATGTCTGCGTCCACGGGATGTTCCCTGGCGAGCTGCCGGCCCAGTTTTTCACGCACAAGTCCCACGCTATCGTGAAAAATATTGGAATCCGGCCTGGCGAAATAGACGTGCTCAAAAATGCACTGCGCCTTGGCGATCTTTTCATCCTTAAAAGGAAAATGACTGCGAAGCCCTTTACTGTCGATCACGACGACCTCGCCCGGCTCGATTTCGCGGACAAACTCCGCCTCGATCAGATCGAACGCGCAAGTCTCGGACGCAAGCACGTAACTCGGCCCTAATTTCCCGAGACAAAGAGGCCGGAACCCTTGCGGGTCGCGGACCCCGAACAAATGGTCCTCGGTCAGAAGAACCAGGCTGAATGCACCTTTCGCGCGCTTTGCCGCCTCGATCACGCCTTCTTCATGAGAACGGTAGGATGGTTTGGCGATCATGTGCACAAAGACCTCGGAATCGATCGTGCTCCCGAAAATGGAGCCATAAGCCTCCAGCTCCGCGCGAAGGATCTGCGCATTCACAAGGTTCCCGTTATGCGCAATCGCGATCTGTCCGCGCGAATAATCGACCTTGTAGGGTTGGGCGTTCAAAAGCGTCGAAGATCCGGTCGTGGAATAGCGCACATGGCCGATGGCGTTTTTCCCGGGGAGCTGCGCAAAAGAAGATTCGTCGAACGCCTCACCCACATGCCCCATTTTCTTGACGAGATAAAGGTCAGAACTGTCGCTTGTGCAGATCCCGGCTGCTTCTTCGCCGCGATGCTGAAGCGCAAAAAGCCCGAGCTGTGTGATGCGCGCCGCCTGGGGATGATTGTAGATACCAAAGATGCCGCAATGATGCTTGATGTTTTCGCCGCTCATAAGAACTGTTCTCCATTTAATTTTAAAGGTTAACAGTCCCAATACCTATCAATTTCAGCTTTGCTGAAATTGGGGCTGTCCAAACTGCCTTATTGGAAAAGAAACCGAAAGTTTGGGCTGTACTAATACCGCAAACCCTCAAAATTTATATGCGTTGCTCCAGTTATTCCCTCCTGTAGGGCACATTTAAATGTGCCCTACGGAAGAGAGGATAGAGCGAATATCTCTCAGGAAACCGGAACAATGCATTTTATATAAAATGCGGTATTATTTTCGTTCCATGATATTGGGAATCGTGTTTTCGAAAAGTTTCACCATGTTCCCGACTGTCAGCCGGATCCGGTCTCCCAGGATGAGCGTGTCTCCGCCTACCTTACCGATTTCGTAAAGTGCAACCCCCTGTTTCTGCGCCAAATTCCTGATGTCCTTTTGATGCTCGGGCGTGACCGAGATTACCACACGTGACTGACTTTCGCCGAAATAAAGTGCATCCGCACGAAGTTCCTTTTGATCTTTCAAAACACCGTCAAGACCGTTCACCACAGCACCCAAGCCGCCGGCGCTCTTGATGCAACATTCGGCAAGCGCAACCGCAAGCCCGCCCTCGGAAAGATCATGACAGGAAACGATTTTTTTTCCGTCTGCGGCGGCAAGGATGAATTGATGAAGCGCCTTTTCGCGCGCGAGGTCAAGGCGCGGCGGCAGGCCCTGCTTCAATCCGTGCTCGATCATCAGGTAGTGGCTCCCGCCAAGTTCATTGAACGTTTCGCCCGCGAGAAAAATAATATCATCAGCATTCTGGAACGCCGACGGGACGCGTTTTTCGATATTCTCCAAAAGACCCACCATGCCGATCGTGGGCGTCGGATAGATGGCGCCCTGCGGGCTCTCGTTATAGAAGCTGACGTTCCCGCCTGTCACCGGGATCTCAAGCGCCTTGCAGGATTCGATAATCCCGGAGACGGCGCTATGAAATTGCCAGAAAATCTCGGGTTTCATGGGATTGCCGAAATTAAGACAATTTGTCACACCGACCGGCCGTGCGCCGGAACAGACGACGTTACGCGCCGCTTCCGCAACGGCGATTTTTCCGCCCTCGAACGGATCGAGATAAACATAAAGACTGTTGCAATCGGTCGAGACCGCAATTCCTTTTTGTGTTCCCTTGATGCGGATGAGCGCAGCGTCATGTCCCGGATAAAAGACCGTGTCCGTACGGACCATGTGGTCGTACTGTTGCCAAACCCAGGCCTTGGAAGCAATCGAAGGATCTGAGAGCAGTCGCTTGAGTACGTCACTGAAATTCTCGGGCTCGGAAATTACGGCAAGATCAAGTTTTTGCGCTTCGGCAAGGTAGGCCGGCTTTTCTTCTTCACGCATATAAACTGGCCCGTCATCCGCAAGCGCTTTGGCCGGGATCTCCGCGGCCATTTTTCCCCCGTCCAGCACGCGATATTTGTCACCCCGGGTCACTTCGCCGATCTTTACGGCATGAAGGTCCCATTTCGTGAAAATGTCCTCGACCTCTTTTTCCTTTCCTTTTTTGACAATGACCAGCATGCGCTCCTGCGATTCCGAAAGCAGGGTTTCATAGGGGGTCATTCCGGGCTCGCGGCGCGGCACTTTTGCGAGATCGATCTCGACCCCGGTGCTTGCGCGGGACGCGGTCTCGCAACCTGCACAGGTCAGGCCCGCGGCGCCCATATCCTGCATACCCACAAGCGCGTCGGTCCTGAGAAGCTCCAGACACGCTTCCATCAAAAGTTTTTCCATAAACGGATCACCCACTTGCACGGCCGGGCGGTCCTCATGACTTTGTTCCGAGAGCTCTTTGGAAGCGAATGCCGCGCCGCCAAGTCCGTCACGGCCGGTCGTGGCTCCCACATAATAAACCGGATTGCCGATGCCGTGCGCCGCGCCGCGCACGATCTCATCTTTTTGGATGATCCCGAGCGCCATCGCATTCACCAGGGGATTTCCTTCATAAGCAGCATCAAAATAGATATCGCCTCCGACGGTCGGAATGCCCATGCAATTACCGTAATGCGCGATCCCTGCGACCACCCCGCGGAAAAGCCGCTGACTCACCGGCTGCGCGAGATCCCCGAACCGGAGAGAATTCATTAAAAGGACCGGCCGCGCGCCCATGGTGAAAATATCCCGGAGAATGCCGCCCACGCCCGTTGCCGCACCCTGGAAGGGCTCGATCGCCGACGGATGGTTATGACTTTCGATCTTGAAACACACCGCAAGACCGTCGCCGATATCCACGATCCCGGCATTCTCCTGTCCCGGTTTCACGAGCAGGTGCTCCTGACGCGGGAGTTCCGCATTCATTTTGGAAAAGAGCTTGAGGATGGACTTGGAATTCTTATAAGAGCAATGCTCGCTCCACATCACGCTGAACATCCCGAGTTCTGTGATGTTGGGGTCCCGGCCGAGAATGTCCCGGATATGTTGAAACTCTTCCGGCGTGATTCCGTGCGCCGCGATTAATTCCGAAGTGATAGGTGTCGTCGAATCCAGTACCGGCATAATTTATTCCAGTGCGTTTGAGATGCTTTCGAAAATCCTGCGTCCGTCCGAAGAGCCGAGGAGGTCTTCACTCGACCGCTCCGGATGCGGCATCATGCCCAGGACGTTCTTTTTCCTGTTCACGATGCCCGCGATGTGGTCCCTGGAACCGTTCGGGTTGAACTCTTCCCCGAGCTTCCCGTCCTCGGACGAATAACGAAAAACGACCTGGGAGTGGTCATGGAGGGACTTCAGCGTATCATCATCGCAATAATAATTCCCTTCGCCGTGCGCGATGGGAACACAAAGTGTCTCGCCCGGTTCCATCTGACCGGTAAAAATCGTCAGGTTCTCTTCCGTGCGGATCCAGGTGTGCTTGCAGATAAATTCCAGCGTTTTGTTCCGAAGCATCGCGCCCGGCAAGAGCCCGGCCTCCAGAAGGATCTGGAATCCGTTGCAGATCCCGATCACGGCCCGGCCGTCATTGGCGTGTTTGATCACCGATTCCATGACGGGAGAAAAGCGCGCGATCGCGCCGGTCCTGAGATAATCGCCGTAGCTGAACCCCCCGGGAATAACCACCAGATCCACTTTGGGAAGGCTCCGGTCCTTGTGCCAGACATATTTCACAGGCACTTTGACGACGTCCTTAAGCGCATGGAAACAATCCGTATCGCAATTGGAACCCGGAAATACAATGACCGCGGCTTTCATGACTTTGAGATTTCCTTTTAAAAGCTTCCGTCATTGCGAGGAGTCCCGCCGACGGCGGAGCGACGCGGCAATCTCTCTCTACAAAAACGAGATTGCTTTCCGCCAGAGGCGGACACAAACTCGCAATAACACATTATGCATTGTTCCGGTTTCCTGAGAGATATTCGCTCTATCCTCTCTTCCGTAGGGCACATTTAAATGTGCCCTACAGGAGGGAATAACTGGAGCAACGCATACATTCTTTGTTTATGAAGGCACTTCTTGAATTTCGAATGAATACTCTTCGATCACAGGATTATGAAGCAGCTTGTCGCACATGACGTGAATACATTCCTCCGCCTTTGTACGGTCGTCCGCTTCAAGCGCCAGCTCGAAATACTTTCCGATCCGCAGGCTCTTTGCCTCTTTGAACCCCAGGGACTCGAGCGCGTGAAGCGTCGTTTGTCCCTGCGGGTCCAGGACCGATTTTTTTAAACTGGTATGAATTCTTGCTGTAAATTTCATGTCGATCAACCCTCTTTCGTGTAGTTCGAATCTTCCCGCCTGGGACTGGGCCCCATTATTCAACGGCGGTATGTTTTTTTAACTTCTAGCTTCGGATATCTTTTCCAGACAGACGTTTATAAATCTCACAATAGGCTTCGGTGGTTTTTTCGATGATATCGCCTGGAAGCTCCGGCGCGGGCGGGCGCTTGTCCCACGAGAGCGTCTCGAGATAATTCCTCACGATCTGTTTGTCGAAGCTCGTCTGGTCATGACCGGTCTCATATTGGTCAGCCGGCCAAAAACGAGAACTGTCCGGCGTCAGAATCTCGTCGATCAATATTATCTTTCCATCATGGATCCCAAATTCAAATTTTGTATCCGCAATGATGATCCCTTTCGACGCCGCGTATTCCTGGCCTTTCTTGTAGAGAAGAATAGAAAGGTCCTTGGCCTGCTGGGCGATGTCTTTGCCCACGATCCGGATCGCTTCGCTGAAATCGATATTGATATCATGCCCGGTCTTCGCCTTCGTGGACGGGGTGAAGATCGGTTCCGGGAATTTCTGGCACTGTTTCATCCCGGGCAAAAGCGTGTGCCCGCAAACCTTGCCCGTCTTCAAATAATCTTTCCAACCAGACCCGGTAATGTAACCCCGCACCACGCATTCAATCGCAAGCGGCTTGGCCCGTTTCACGAGCACCGAACGCCCGGTCAGTTCATGACGAAAGTTAGCGACCACCTCTTTCGGCAAACCCATCGCGTCCACATCCGCGGTGATCAGGTGCTGCGGGAGAACATCTTTGAAATATTCGAGCCAGAAAAGCGTGATCTGGTTGAGCACTTTTCCCTTCATCGGGATCGGGTCAGGCATCACCACGTCAAAAGCACTCAGCCGATCGGTCGTCACGATCAGAAGCTTATCGGAACCCACGCCGTAGATATCACGCACCTTTCCGGCCGCTACACGCGGCAGAGGCAGATGCGTTTCCAGGATCGCTTCGTTCCTGTCAAGATCACTGAACATATTTTGGTTCCCTTATTTCTTTTTCTTAAAAATGAACCTTACGCACTTCGTTTCGTAAGCTCTTTTTACGTATCATCCCAGAAAAAGACTGGCCTGGTTTATACGTGACCCCTTTATCGGTAACCGTTGATGCATACAAAAAATCTTTTAAAACCCTTCGTTTCGAAAACATTTCAATTCCCGTACGTTTCAGAATGACCGGCACATTCTTGAGGTGTCTGTCATAGCTGAAAACCGCGCGGATCTCCTGGGGCGTCAGGACTTTCAAGATCTTCTCGTCTTTCAGCACCACCTGCTCCAGGTAAAGCTTTTCATCTTCCCAAAGCTTCCTGGCCGCATCCTGCACAAGCTTGTAGCCTTCCTCGCGCGTCAAGCCCTTCTCCACGAGGGCAAGAAGCAGGCTTTGCGAAAACACCATTCCGCGGCTCGACTCCAGATTCTTGAGCATGCGGTCCTTATTGACCACGAGGTTCTCGATCACGTTCTGCATGAGCCCAAGCATGTAATCAAGGAGGATCGTGCTGTCGGGGAAAATGACGCGCTCGACGGAAGAATGCGTGATGTCCCGCTCGTGCCAAAGTGCGATATTCTCAAAACCCGCGAGCGCGTTCCCGCGAAGAATGCGCGAAAGTCCTGCCACACGTTCGCAGGTGATCGGGTTGCGCTTATGCGGCATGGCTGAGGAACCTTTCTGCCCTTTTGAAAAAAATTCCTGCACTTCAAAAATCTCTGTCCTCTGAAGACCCCGGATCTCGGTCGCAAGTTGTTCGAGCGTTCCACCAACAATTGCGATTGCACCAAGATATTCCGCATGACGGTCGCGCTGAAGGACCTGCGTCGAAACCGGCGCCGGGTTCAGCCCGAGCTTCTTGCAGACAAATTCTTCGACCCTGGGATCCACATTTGCAAAAGTCCCGACTGCGCCTGAGATCTTGCCATAGCGAAGATTTTCTTTGGCGGCCTCAAGACGCACGAGGCCCCGTTTACATGCGGCATGGAAAAGCGCCATCTTGAGCCCGAACGTGATAGGTTCGGCATGCACGCCGTGCGAGCGCCCCACCATAAGGGTACGGGCATGTTCTTTGGCTTTTTTGCCGAGAAGGGAGATAAGTTTTTTCAGTTCGCGGATAAGGATATCCGAGGCTTCCTGGACCTGGAGCGAAAGCCCGGTATCCAGAACATCTGATGAGGTCAGTCCAAAGTGGACGTAGCGGCCGGCAGGGCCGGCGTTCTCGGAAATATTGGTAAGAAAAGCAATGACGTCGTGATTGACGACCTTTTCGATCTCTTTGACTCGTTCAATGTCGAATTTCGCCCGTGCACGGACTTTGGCGGGAACATCTTTGGGGATATAGCTGTAACGTGCAAGGCCCTCAAGCGCGGCCAGTTCCACCTCAAGCCACTTTTGGAGCTTGTTCTCTTCCGTCCAGACCTTCGCCATTTCCTGGCGTGTGTAACGAGAGATCATCTTGTGTCCACCTTCCTTATGGCCCACAACCAATGGTAGCGCTAACGGGATTTAAACCCGTGTTTCTGCCTTGAGAGGGCAGCGTCCTAGATCAGGCTAGACGATAGCGCCCTGATGTATCCAATTTATTTTCCCACATGGCTACATTAGGGCTGCACTGATTTCTCGATTCTTTTCTCAATAGAAAATCAGGCGCCCTGATGGACCTATTCAATCAGGCGCCATACAAACACGGGGCCTGTCAGAAACTAACCAACGATTGAAAACTGATTACGCCCTGATGGATCCAATTCATTTTTCCAATGGCTCCATTAGGGCTGCATTGATTTCCCGATTCATTTCTATATGGAAAATCAAGCGGGGGGATTGAAAATCCTTCAAACAAGTCCAGTCCCAATTCTTTTCAATTTCAAAAAATCTGAAATTGGGGCAGCCCTCGTCACCATTCAAAAAACAAAGACAAGGGCAGTATAGCTTTGCCCCTATAGGATGTCAACGGAACTAGTCCCGGTCACCTTAAATTCAGCAAAAGTCGGGGCGATCGAACGACGCGGAAAGACAATACTAGAACTTTCGATCAACCTTGTCCTTCAGGTCGTACACGGACTTCTCAAGCATTTTCACACGCTCGGACATGAACCGATTTGCCTGCTCCAGATCCGCGACGCGCCGTTCAAGTCTGTCCGCACGGTCCTGCCTGAGAGTCTTCTCCATATCGGCGAATTCCGTCGAAGTTCCACTCATCCCCGTCCCCGCCGCTTCGTCCTCGACCGCCCACGAAAGTGAGAATACGATCGAAAAAAACAGCACCCCTAAAATTGAAATTGCTGCGAGTTTTTTCATAGGAGTCACCTCGAGCGGAGTATATCATAATTATAAAAGACGGGGAACGCAAAACGGGAAACGCTGAACGCCAACGCTTTTTCGTTACCCGTTAACCGTTCCCCGAGCCCCGAGGCGTTTAGCCTCGAGGATGGAATTTCGCGTGAACGGACTTGAGGCGGTTTCCGGAAACATGCGTATAGATCTGTGTCGTGGAGATATCGGAATGACCGAGGAGCTCCTGCACGACGCGCAGGTCCGCGCCGCGTTCCAGCAGGTGCGTCGCAAAAGAATGGCGAAACGTGTGGGGTGTGATTGTTTTGGTGATGCCGGCAAGCCGCGCGTATTTTTTGATCATCTGCCATACAAATTGACGCGTCAGCCCCTTCCCGCTCCTGCCCAGAAAAAAATGATCCGTCCTGGTCTTCAATTTTGAACGGAACCTGGCAAGATAAGTCTGGCAAGCGGAGACCGCAACACTTCCGAGCGGCACGAGCCGCTCCTTGTCACCCTTGCCGCGGCACTTGATGAACTTGTTATCCAGATACACATGCTCCGCCGTGAGCTCCGTGATCTCGGAGACCCGCATCCCGGTCGCGTAAAGGCATTCCAGAAGCGCCAGGTCGCGTATTCCCCCGGGCTTTTTGACGTCCGGCATCTTGAGAAGAGAGTCCATCTCCTGTGCGGTCAAAAAGTGCGGCAGCTTTTTCCAGAGCTTCGGCGACTCAAGGACGCTTGTGATATCGCTTGGAACATAGCGTTCTTTGGCGAGAAAACGGTGGAAAAGCTTGACCGAGACAAGCCCGCGTGCGATCGAGGAAGATTCGAGTCCGCGCCTGCTTTCCGCATTCAGGAATTTCAGGATGTGCGTCCGCGAGACCTTGCTCCAGTCCGAGACCTTTTCTTTTTTGAGGAATACGTCGTAGCGCACAAGGTCCTGCCGGTAAGCGTCGAGCGTGTTCTGCGCCAGTCCTTTTTCCACGGAGAGATAATTCAGGAACTCTTCAAAGAGGGACTGGTTCTTGTCCCTGGGTTTTTCCGGAGTCACCGCTGTTGTATCCATCGCTTCTGGTATCGGCTAAACAACCCCAGGACTAGAGACTAAGAACCAAGAGCCTATCCTGATAACAATGTTGCGTCATTGCGAGGAACCTGCGAAGCAGGGACCGTGGCAATCTCGTTTTTTTCGTTCTTGTAGAAAAAGATCGCTACGCCCTCTTCTCCGCCAAAGGACGGATTCGTCCGACGCCTTGTGGCGAAGGGGCCCGCGATGACAAATTGAAATCTGGAGAACTTAAAATGCGTTGCTCCAGTTATTCCCTCCTGTAGGGCACATTTAAATGTGCCCTACGGAAGAGAGGATAGAGCAAATATCTCTCAGGAAACCGGAACAATGCATTTAAAGTTTCTACTTCTTGTCCGCAAGCTCCTGAAGAGTTTTTCTGAAATAGGCCTCGGCGCCCCGAATGTACTGCTCTTCCGGGATGAGGGGTTTTTCGAGCTCTTCCTGAAGCTGGCTGGAAATCCGGCCGGTTTTCACGACCTCCTCGCCGGCCCTGCGAAGCAGTTCTTTGTAATGACGGACCGGAAGCCAGGACCAGAAAGATTTCTTGGACAGAATGGTCCCGCCGCCGCGATAGATTTCGGCAACGAGCTCCGTATTCATGTTCCGTGCAATTCTCCGGAAAAGAAGCTTCAGGACCTGGAAGTGGCTCTGTTCCGGGAAACCGCAGTTCGAGATCACCGCGATCTTGGGAATCTTTGCAAGATCGACCCTGTGCCGGCACTCTCCGCCCGTATCTTTCTCAAAATAGGGCTCGGCCGTCGGGATCATACGATCCATAAAATTCTTCATAATACCCGTCACGTTATCCACATAAAGAGGCGTGGCAAAAACGACAAGATCGGAACTTCCCAGTTTGGGGAGCAGCTCCGCCATGTCATCCTGAATGGCACACTTGCCGGGCGTTTTAAGCCAGCAGGCATAGCACCCAGTGCAGGAATGGATCTTCTTGTGCGCGAGAAAAACGTTTTCGGTTTCCGCGCCGGCCCCGCGCGCCCCTTCAAGGAACGCCTGGACCATTACGTCCGTGTTCCCTCTTTCCGCCTGCGGACTCCCGTTAAATACTGTGATCTTCATAAGCATTTTTTCCCTCGCCTTGTCCGGCTTTTTGCACAACCTGCGTCGGATTCTCTTTATTCGCTTCGTCAGAGTCCGTCAGCTTCTTCGCCGCCCGCCGTGCCGTGACAGCTCTCCTCGCGGCCCTTATCCCCATAATGGCATCACTGGACGGTACGTCTACCACAAACATTGCCGTCATAACCCCCAACAAAACCACCTCCAGCATTCTTCTCATTCTCTTACCTCCATTACTTTTTTTTATCTATTCTTCTACAATTACCGCGAAGCCTTTTTCCACCAACTGTTGATTGACATAAACCCCGTTCACAAACACGTCAGCCAGGTAGCGGTCGTACTTGCACTCGCGCCCTAATGTCCCGAGTACTACCCGGCGAGTTTTGGACAACTCGTCCTGGGTTGTCCGACTTGTTGCTGGCTCCAGATTATTCCGCTACTTTGACAGCGTAGCCTTCATCGAGCAGTTTTTGGTTCACGTACACACTGCTCACAAAAACATCCGCCAAGTAGCGGTCGTATTTATCTGACTTCACGGTTTTGATGAGGATCGGCGAATTTTTTCCAAGCATCTTCTCAAGCGCCTTCTTCGCTCCCATGCCGTCCGCCGTCGCGATCTCAGGCGCGTCAATTCCGCGCAGGCGAAGCTTTTGGACTGTCCGGAACCCGAAACCGAGATCCACAACAGCCTTGATCGTGTCGCCATCAATGACTTCGAGGACTTTGATTTCATAAGTATACCCGGGCTCAGTAGCCCGAGTACTGCCCGTCTCGACTTTTGCCTTCTCTTTATAAATGGCAGTCGGGACGGCCCCAATCTCCGCTGCGCTACGATTGATAGGTATTGAGACCGGCGAGTTTTGGACAACTCGCCCGGGGCTGTAAAGCTCTAGGGAATATTTCCCATTTGGGTCTTGAGAGGAGGTGACGACATCCCCTTCTTTGAAGGCCTTTGTGTCGGCCACGACTTCTGACAGTCGAAGGTAATTCGAGAACCCAAGATCGAGGACTCGCTCACTTTCTTCAGTACCGCAGACTACGCGGTACGTGTGCGGAATGCCGGGTTTGGCCGTGAGTTTGGCTTCTTTTTTTGGGACTTGCATCCCATTTCTTGCGGCTTTGCGCTTTCTTACTTCGGCACGAACTTGATCCTGCGTCCAGTTCTCCTTCGCTGCTTTTTCTTCCAGCTCGGCACGTTCATCAGGGTCATTCACGGAAAGGAGTGTTTCATAGTTGGCCCAGCTTAATTTTCCGGGCGCCCGGAAATTCGGGTAAGTGCGGGCGAACTGAAGCATGTAGTAGAGCTCGGTATCACTCATACCCAGATCTTTGGATAATCTTAAGATCACCTGTTTGCCGTAATCGGCGCGCTCTTTGTGCTGAAGCACATGCGCATCAATGAGTCTGCCGATCTCCCAGGCCTCACGCACGCGTTCCTGTTCCACGGCCTTCTCGACACGGGCACGGCTCTCAGTCCGCGCCCCGCGAATCGCAGTAAGTAATTGATCATAAGTTCCAACTTTGGTCGCGGACACTGTAGACGATTGCCCCAAATCGTCACTGCGTCGTGCCTGTTCACCGCGTTTTTCAGCGGTCCCTGTGGGATTGCGAACAGGCGAAGTTTGAACCTGCGCCGCAAACCCCAAGGAAACACACTGGAAGAATAGAAGGAAGGAAATAACTGCAAGCCTAGCCACATCACGAATCAACATAGGTCTATAACCTTTCAATGCTTATCCCTCACCACCGGACGCGCCGGACAGTGTCCGGTTTACGCATAGTTACTCCGCCCAAAGTTCGTCCGCAACGGTCTTGGTTAATGGCCTTTTATATTCCTTGGATTCCCCTTTTGCATATATAAATATTTCTGACTGATCCAAAAGCAAAGCATCGTTCTGATCCCTTTTTAGATTAACAAGCTCGAGTTTGGCACTTTTTAGGTGATCAATGATGGTAACGGCTTCAAATAAAATGGCTTCCGGCCGAAATCTCCTTTGGAGACCAATCCAAGGAGGGCGCGGAAGCCATGAGAACTTATGTTCCCAGAAAAGTTTCGTCTTGTCTCGCGAATTTCTTGAGAGCCGTTACCAAGCCG
>Ga0265297_10009743_pt1 | contig 12283 bp, 10 predicted proteins | sample Munlanlwell13791_FD_192502 | JGI IMG/M metagenome (GOLD analysis project Ga0265297, IMG submission 192502) | Leachate microbial communities from a municipal landfill in Southern Ontario, Canada - Leachate well 137-91 | ecosystem: Engineered > Solid waste > Landfill > Unclassified | place...
AGCAATTTTTTCGCTGCTGGAACACTTTGTCACTTTCCCGCCTGGCTATCATGAGTACGAAGCTAAAATCGCGGGGTGACTTTTTACATGTTCATCAACTTTAGATGGCCAACTTTTTGAATTACCCCGTAGCCCTGAGCTTCGATCGACAAACAGTCCCAGCTGATGTGCTCGATTGGAATCGGATCGGACTCACTCATAATTTGCAGATTATCACCCTGTTCTCTGTAATCAACAAAAATGAAGCTAAGGTCATTGCGTTCCTCGAATACCCACTTGTGCATCTTCTGGATCGAGATCATATTTGGTGAGTAATTCTGTTTCGCGACGTTGTTGCTCTTAACGTTTACAGCATGGGTGTCGGTCAGCATGAAGTCGCCGACTGCCTTTCTTGTCGTTGTTTCTTTCCCGTACTTGTCGGCTATCAATTTCTCGATCTTGCTGTATGCATCCATTGTCATCTTTCCATGTTTTGCTTTGTATACCGAACATCATTTATATGGATCTGTGTGAACACGTGTCTTTGCCCACCGCTTTTTCCCACGTCGCTTTGCTCCTGGGATAGTTCGCCTTACGCTTCACTATAGTTCAGCTTGGCTCACTATATTATTCTTCCGCTGTGCCGTTGTCTTCGGCAGATCCATCACCTTCATCATCGCCGTTGCCGGTGCTTTCGGTTTCAGAGGTAGTTCGTGCGACGCCGACCAGTTTTTCTTCCGGATCCAGTTCAATCAGTTTCACGCCCTGGGTGACGCGATGATTGACCGGAATTTCCTGCACCTTCAGCCGAATCACTTTGCCGGCATTGCTGATCAACATGACGTTGTCTTCACCGATCACTTGCAGGACGCCGGAGACATTGCCAACCTTGTCCACCGTTTTGAGATTGATCGTGCCTTTGCCGCCACGGGTTTGCACACGGTATTCATCTATCGGAGTGCATTTGCCGAATCCGTTTTCGGAAACGGTGAGCATAAACGTGTTCTGGGCGGGAATATCCATCCCGATCACGTCATCACCTTCATCCAGGTTAATGCCGCGCACGCCGCGGGCCGTTCGGCCCATATCCCGCACATCGTCTTCCTTGAAGCGAATGGCCATGCCCAGTCGTGAGGCTATGAAGATATCCTGATTGCCCATCGTCAACTGTACATCCACCAGCTCATCGCTTTCATCAATGGAAATAGCGATGATGCCTCCGGAACGCGGATTGGCGTAAGCAGCCAGTTCCGTTTTTTTGATGATTCCTTTTTTCGTGACCATCACAATAAATTTATCTTCAACGAATTCCTTGACCGGTAATGTCGCCCGAACACTTTCACCCGGCGCCAGATTCACCAGATTAACCATCGCCTTGCCTTTAGCGGCACGGCCGGCCTGAGGTATCTGATAAACCTTCAGCCAATGCACCTTGCCCGCGCTGGTGAAGACCAGCAGATAGTGGTGCGTGGAGGCGATGAAGATTTTTTCTACAAAATCTTCTTCTTTCGTGCCCATGCCCATCTTGCCGCGCCCGCCGCGGTGCTGGCTCTTGTAAAGGCTGACCGCGTTGCGCTTGATATAGCCGCTATGGGATATCGTCACGACCACATCTTCTTCCACGATCATATCTTCAATGTTGATATCTTCGGAACTCGCGACAATTTCCGTGCGGCGTTCATCGCCGTAACGTTCCCTGATGTCATTGAGTTCATCCATGATAACCTGAAGCACTTTTTGCGGATCGGCTAAAATTGCCTGAAGATGGGCGATGAGTTTGGTAACTTCGGCGTATTCTTCGTCGATCTTGGCTCTCTCCAGACCGGTCAGGCGCTGGAGTCTCATTTCCAGAATGGCTTTGGCCTGTATCTCCGACAAACTGAATTTCGCGCATAACTGTACCGACGCTTCCGCTGGAGTCTTCGACGCTTTAATGACTTTAATAATTGCGTCAATATTGTTTAAGGCAATAATGTAGCCTTCTAAAATATGCGCTCTTTCTTTGGCACGCGCCAGATCAAACTGCGTGCGGCGGATAACAACATCCCTGCGGAAACTGATGAATTTTTCGAGCACTTCCTTGAGATTGAAAACCTGCGGCCTGTTTTCGGAAATCGCCAGCATGATGACGCCCAGGGAAACTTCCATTTGCGTGAATTTATAGAGCTGGTTGAGAATGATGGCCGAATTTTCATCCCGCTTGAGTTCGATGACCACGCGGATGCCGTCGCGGTCGGATTCGTCCCGCAAATCGGAAATGCCGGATATCTTTTTATCGCGCACCAGTTCGGCTATTTTTTCGATCAGCATCGCCTTGTTGACCTGATAAGGCAGTTCTGTGACGACAATGGTTTCTTTATCATTCCGGGCATTCTTTTCAATCAGCGCCCGCGCCCGGATGCGGATGATGCCGCGTCCTGTTTTATAGGCGGACAGAATTCCTTCCCGGCCATTGATGAAACCGGCCGTGGGAAAATCAGGACCCGGAATATGACGCATCAGTTGTTCGATGGTAATATCCGGATTCTTGATGCAGGCGATGGTGCCGTTGATAATTTCCTTCAGGTTATGGGGCGGAATATTGGTCGCCATCCCGACAGCGATGCCGGATGTGCCATTGAGCAGTAAAAGTGGAATGCGTGTGGCCAGCAGAGACGGCTCCGTGAGTGATTCGTCATAGTTGGGCACATAATCAACTGTTTCTTTTTCCAGGTCGGCCAGCACTTCATCGGCAATGCGCGCCAAACGGCTTTCCGTATAACGCATGGCCGCGGGCGGATCGCCGTCAATCGAACCGAAGTTCCCCTGTCCGTCTACCAGCATGTAGCGCAGAGAAAACTCCTGGGCCATACGCACCATGGTGTCGTAAATGGCCGCGTCGCCGTGCGGATGATATTTACCCATGATCTCGCCGACGATACGGGCGGATTTTTTGTAGGGTTTGTTATAGCGGTTGCCCATTTCATACATGGCATATAAAATCCGGCGGTGCACCGGCTTGAGGCCGTCGCGCACATCGGGAATCGCCCGGCCGATGATGACGCTCATGGCATAATCCATGTAGGATTTTTTCATTTCATCTTCTATATTCACCAGTGTTTGCTTGTGGTGGATATCACGTTCCATTTTGTTTCATCCTCAAATAATTTACTAAATATCCAAATTGGAAACATACAGGGCATTTTGATATATAAAATCACGCCGCGGTTCGACCTGATCTCCCATCAGGGTTGTAAATATTTCGTCGGCCTGCACCGCGTCGTCGACAGTGACCTGCAACAGTGTGCGTTTTTCCGGATTCATCGTGGTTTCCCACAGTTGTTCGGGGTTCATTTCACCCAGGCCTTTGTAGCGCTGGACGCCCAGTCCTTTCTTGCCCAGGCTGACAATATGATCCACAAGCGCCTTGGCGCTTTCCAGCATGACAGGGGTTGAAGATTCTTCGCCCTGATCGCTGTAAGGAGCCTCGCCCATAATCGAAACCTGATCCAGCAGGGACCGGATATCTGCGAACTGCGGCGTGCGGAAAACTTCCCGGGTAATACAGGATGGAATTATTTGCCCGTTCTTTGTCAGATTAAAAACTATTTTGAATCCGCCGTGATCTTCGTCCGTTGCAATTTTAAAATCGGTAAAACTCTCGCCCAGGGCAACGCCGGTTCTTGTCGCGATGGACAAAAGCGCTTTTTCGCTTTTAAAACTCTCGTCGGTCAGGGTGGGATCGCCGGCCAATATGCGGATCAGATTTCTGTCGCGTCCCTCCTTTTCAAAACGGTCGAGCAGGTCTTCAATACGCATAACCTTTTTAATCAAGAGCAATAATTTATTGCCGGTCGCCGGAAAAGGAGAACCGTCGCCCATGACCAGTTGTACTTTTTCCACACCGTTTTCCAGAATGTAGTTTTTCATCTGCTCCTCATTCTGGATATAGAATTCTTTTTTCTTCTCCACAACTTTAAACAACGGCGGCTGAGCGATAAACAAATATCCCCGTTCAATCAGTTCCCGCATCTGCCGGAAGAAGAAAGTCAAAAGCAGGGTGCGTATATGCGCTCCGTCCACATCCGCATCCGTCATGATAATGACTTTATGATATCGCAGTTTGCTGACGTCATAATCTTCGGCTCCAATGCCTGCTCCAAAGGCCGTCACCATCGTTTTGATTTCTTCATTTTGCAGCATTTTATCAAAACGGGCTTTCTCCACGTTTAATACCTTGCCGCGCAGGGGCAGAATGGCCTGATTCTTCCGGTCCCTGCCCTGTTTGGCTGACCCGCCGGCGGAATCTCCTTCTACCAGATATATTTCGCTCAATGCCGGATCTTTTTCCTGACAATCAGCCAGTTTTCCCGGCAGCGCTCCCACTTCCAGCGCGCTTTTGCGGCGGGTCAATTCCTTGGCGCGTCTGGCCGCTTCCCTGGCACGCGCCGCCTCCATACATTTACTGAGTATTTGTTTAGCGACGGATGGATTTTCCTCCAGGTAACTGCCGATCTTTTCATAAACTATACCTTCCACCAGCCCGCGTACCTCAGAGTTGCCCAGCTTGGTTTTAGTCTGTCCTTCAAACTGCGGATTTTTTACTTTGACGCTGATGACACACGCCAAGCCTTCTCTTAAATCTTCGCCGCGCAGGGATTCCTTGCCGTCTTTGATTAACTTATTATTGGTGGCGTAATTGTTAAAAACACGGGTGAGTGCCGACCGGAAGCCGATCATATGAGTGCCGCCTTCTGTGGTGTTGATGCTGTTGGCAAAAGCAAAAATGTTTTCCAGATAAGTTTCATTGTACTGTAGAGCAACCTCTACCGAACAATCGTCCTTGGCGCCGGAAACAAAAATCGGGTTTTTATGCAAAACTTTTTTATTGCGGTTAATATATTCGACAAATGAAACTATGCCGCCTTTATAAAAGAATTCATTTTGCTTGCCGTTGCGTTCGTCGATTAAATTAATTTTAACGCCGGAATTTAAAAACGCCAGTTCGCGCAAACGATTCGCGATAATATCAAAACTGAATTCACTCTCTTCAAATATTTCATCATCCGGTAAAAAGGTGACTTTGGTTCCCTTACCGCGGGTTTTGCCCACCATCTCCAGTGGACTATCGGGAACGCCGCGTGTGTAAAATTGCGTGTAAACATTTCCATCGCGTCTTACTTCCAGCTCGCATTTTTTAGACAGTGCATTCACTACGGAAACACCGACGCCATGCAGACCGCCTGATATTTTGTAAGAATCGTTGGAGAATTTTCCGCCGGCATGCAGTTTGGTCATAACCACTTCCGCAGCCGACACGCCTTCAGTTTTATGAATATCAACGGGAATGCCGCGGCCGTTGTCATCAACAACAATGCTGTTATCCACTCTTATTTTGACTGTGATGGTGTCGCAATAACCGCCCGCCGCTTCATCAATACTATTATCAACCACTTCATATACCAGATGATGAAGACCTTCCTTGCCAGTAGAACCGATATACATAGCCGGCCTTTTGCGCACAGCCTCAAGGCCTTCCAATACTTTAATACTATCCGCATCATACTTATGTGTCATATTTGTTTTTAAACTTCCTCTCTACCGCTATATTTTTAAGGGCATAATAATGCATAAATAATTGTCATCTTCAGCCTGTTTAATCAATGAAGGCTTTAATCCCAATCCCACTTCAAAAACAATCTGATCTTGATTAATCACAGATATTGCATCAATCATATAATTCACATTAAATCCGCTATCAACCACTTCCCCCTTATAATCTATATCTATTTCTTCCGTTGCTTCACCAACATCTAAATTAGTCGAATTAAGTGTTAATTTACCTTCCGCAAAAGATAGAATCACTCCTCCGTACCGTTCGGAAGAGACAACACTCATTCTCTTTAAAGCATGCAGGAACGATTCTCTTTCCAGAGTAACACTAAATCCCTTTTCTGTTGGAATAACTTTTTTATAATCAGGATAATCCGCATCAACCAAACCTACCTTCAAAAGAGTTTTTTCTGTTTTTACCACAAAGGTATTTTTATGAAGACCAATATAAATATCTTCTTGTTCATCGATTATTTTTTTCACCTCCATCAATCCTTTACGGGGAATAATAATTCCCTTTCCGATCTTTAAGGAAGGCTCACTGGTAAAACCTTTAGCCAGTGCTAAACGATGACCGTCAGTAGCCACCATCCGCAGTAAATGATTAGATCCATCCATTCCCGCTTCCAATAAAACACCATTTAAGTTCTTTCTGGTTTCATCCGTGGCCATGGCAAATGCCGTTTTATTAATTAACTCTTTGATGATACTTCCTTTAATTTTCTCAAGCTGAATATCCTGATCATCGGCAATACTTGGAAAATCTTCTGCCGGCAGTCCCGGTATTTTATAAAAAGCCCTTTGATATGAAATTTTTACAACATTATTTTTTTGAGTAACAAGGATAACTTCACCCTGAATTTCTCTAACCATCTCATATATTTTCTTTGCTGAAACAGTTATCTCACCTTTTTCTATTACTTCCGCATCGTAATCAGAAATCAAACTTATTTCTCTATCTGTAGCAATTATTTTGAGTTTGTTAGTATCTGCTTTAAAAAGAACGTTATTTAAAATGGGTATTACTGTCTTTTTTTCAACAATGCCTAAAGTTTTTTGAATACCATCAAGAAGAGTGCTTCTATTGATTTTAAATTCCATAAATCCTCCGTGTCTTTAGTTCTTTTATTATTTTTCTTTATATTTAAATAAATAGTACTAGTAGTAACGGTTGTTGATATGTTGATTATAAAAAAATTAAATAATAATAATGCCAATATTTAACAGATAAATCCTGTTTATCAAACAATAAAAAAAAGTTTATGTCTTGTGCATTAAAATATCTTCAATTTCCTGAACTAGAATTTTTAATTTCTGATCCACTTTAATCCTATTTAATATTTTATTGTTGGCATAAATTACCGTGGAATGATCACGTCCACCAATTTTTTGACCAATATCGGGGAAGGAGTAATTTGTTAATTGTCTAGCTAAATACATGGCGATTTGCCGGGCAAAAACAACATTCTTGTTTTTATTGTGAGCCTTTATATCTGATATTTTTATATTTAATTTTCCAGCTATGACTTTAATTATTTCTTCAATACTTACTTCGCCTTTTTTATTGTGTTTCACCAGACTGCTCAATACTTCTTTCACTAAATCCAGATCAATATCTCTGCCGGTAAGAGAAGAATAAGCGCCGATTCTGACTAGAAAACCTTCCAGTTCGCGAATATTAGATTCCACTTGCGATGCTATATAATGGACAACATTATTAGGTAACTCTATATGATTTTCCTGTACCTTCTTTTCGATAATGGCTATTTTAGTTTCTATTTCAGGAGGTTGGATATCGGCAATGAGTCCCCATTCGAAACGGGAGCGGAGCCGACTTTCCAGATTAGGAATATCTTTTGGGAATTTATCGCTGGTGACTACTATCTGTTTGCCTGAATCATGTAAAGTATTGAACGTGTGAAAAAATTCTTCTTGTGTTCTCTCCTTTCCCGCTAAAAAGTTAATATCATCAATTAATAAACAACTTATATTACGATATTTCTCTCTAAATTTGGGCATTCGGTCATAACGAATGGAATTAATCATTTCATTCATAAATTCTTCGGCGGAAACATACATGATGTTTAGCGACGGATGAATAGAATAGGCAAGCAGGCCTATTGCATTGAGTAAATGTGTTTTCCCCAGGCCGGATCCGCCATAAATAAAAAGAGGGTTATAATTTTTAGCCGGTTGTTTGGCTACGGCGATAGACGCGGCGTGAGCAAATTGATTGCAGGAACCGACAACGAACCTGTCAAAATTATAGTTATCATTAAGAAAAGAAATGTTTTTCCCGCGATTTATGGTCGCGGTGGATGTATTTTTGATTTGCATTGCATGCTTTACTGCTGGTTCAAGATCTTTTTCTTCATTCTTGGACAAGATAAAATTAATATCAACATCAATACCGGCGGCATGTTTCAATGATTGTTTAATTGTCGACGCATAATTGTCTAAAAGCCAATCTTTAAAAAACTTATTGGGGACGGCTAATTGGACGCATTTATCTTCCATCGCAACCATTTTTATAGGTTTGATCCATGTATCAAAATTTTGCTTACTTACTTTTTCCTGAATAATTTTACTGGTTTTGTCCCAAAATGCATCCATTGTCACAACCTTATCAACATATTTATCAACATCTGTTGATAAATATGTTGAATATTTCATTGTTTCAAATCATCAAGAATTACGCCTGATAATCGGTTTAACTCATCCATTGTCGTGTAGCGGATTTCTATAAATCCCTTATTCGCTGAGCCTTTAATTTGAACTTTCGCCATAACTTTTGCCGCCAATGCTTTTTCGAGATCGTTTAGAAAGCGATCTTGTGTAGCAGCATGTTTTTTATTCAGGGGAAACACTTTTGCTTTTTGGATTAAGCGTTCCGTTTCCCGGACGTTTAAATCTTTTTTTAAGATTAAATTAAGTGCCTCAATTTGTTCTTCTATAGAGTTGCAGGCCAACAAACAGCGGGCATGACCGGCGGAAATTTTCTTTGCTATCAAAGCCTCTTTTATTTTGGCTGGCAGTTTTAACAGGCGGATAGTATTGGCAATGGTCGAACGGTCCTTACCGGTACGGGAAGAAATTTCTTCCTGGGAAAGTTTGAACGTTTCGATTAACGTCACATAGGCGTTTGCTTCTTCCAGAGAATTTAAATCTTCCCGCACAATATTTTCGATCAGCGATATTGCCGCCGATTCCATATCTGTGGCTTCGCGAATGACGATAGGAACTTCTTTAAGGCCTGCGGCCTGAGCCGCCCGCCAGCGCCGCTCACCGGCGATGATTTCATAACCCTTTTCCGCTGTTTTGCGGACAACGATCGGCTGAATAATACCGCTTTGCTTGACGGAAGCAATCAGTTTCTTCTGATCGTCGTCGTTGAAATTTTTACGGGGCTGATAACGATTAGGAGATAATTCTTCAATGCCGCAGGATAAAGCTGTTTTTTTCTTGTCGAAGTCATTTATTAAATCCGGGAAAATGGCGCCGAGCCCTTTTCCCAGTACATTTTTTTGCGCCATTTATATTCTCCCTCGAATTATTTCCTGCGCCATTTCCATATAAGCCAGAGCGCCGCGTGATTTAATATCATACAGAATAATGGGCAAGCCGTGGCTGGGGCTTTCCGAAAGCCGCACATTGCGCGGAATGACCGTTTTAAAGACCTTGTCACCAAAATGTTTCCGTACGTCATCGGTGACCCGACGCGATAGTAAATTGCGCTGATCAAACATAGTCAGTAATATACCGCCTAAAACGAGTTGAGGATTTAATTGTGCTTTCACCAACTTTACAGTATTGAGCAAATATCCCAAACCCTCCATAGCGAAATACTCACACTGCAAAGGAACAATCAAAAAATCGGATGCGACAAGCGCATTGACAGTCATAACACCCAGTGATGGTGGACAATCAATTACTATGAAATCATACTGCCTGTCCAGAGAGTTTAATAAAGTTCTTAATCTCTTTTCTTTGTCTTCCAGACCGACAAATTCAACCTCAATTCCAATCAGATCCTGATTAGAGGGTGCTATATCGAGATTCGGTATAACCGTGTTGATAATTACTTGTTCCAACGGCATTTGACCGATCATAGCATGGTACAGATTATTTGTTTGAAAAGAACTTCTATCTGTGCCCATCCCACTGGTGGCATTACCCTGGGAATCACCATCGATGAGTAAAGTTTTTTTTTCCGCAGCGGCCAGCGAGGCTGACAAATTTATCGCGGTGGTGGTTTTACCGACACCACCTTTTTGATTTGCTATACATATAATTTTCTTCATTATTTTATGGGGTGTAAAAAAATAAATTCTTTTGCAAGAACTGGTGTAAGCACTAGCATAAAAAAGATATTTTTAGAAGGTTTTTTTGCTGAACATTTGCCTTTTTCCGATAATAATTTTACGAGGTGCTTCCAAACAAGGAGCCTTGATATCATGTTGAATCAATTGAGATATTTTGTATGGATTTTTCGCTAAAGAACATTGCTTAAATTCTTGCGAGACATTGGGGCCCTTCAAGGCGATAAGTTGGCCTTCTGGAGCCAGAAAAAATTCGCTAAGCGCCAGTAGCCTGTCTAATTTAAAGGTGGCACGGGAAATTACAATATCAAATTTTTCTTTCCATGAATCTGTCTGGATAATATTTTCGGCACGGTCATGAAGAACATGTGCTGTGGAAATATTTAAAAGACGAATGATATGTTTTAAGAACGAAACCTTTTTGCGATTGGACTCCAGTAGATAAAGTTCTAAAGAGGGCAATGCTATTTTTAAAGGAATACCGGGAAAGCCGGCACCGCAGCCGACATCAATCATTCGGGCGTTGGGCTTCTGAATGAATTGCCAGGCTGTGAGCGAATCCAGAAAGTGGCGAGAGATAATTTCTTGAGAAGAATTTTCAGAAATTAAATTGGTTTTTTCATTCCATTGTAACAGTTCGTTTCTGTAGGTATCAAATTGGGCCAGTTGAATTTCATTTAGCACAAGTCCTAAATATCGTGCATTGTCTTTGAGAATAAGCATTTCCTGATTCATGGCATAGGGATAACAAAAAATATCTGCCGCCGCAAATGGTAATTGATTGCATACGAAGTCACGTAGATAACCAATAAAATCCGATTATATTGTTAACATGGCCATGTCGCGTTAAGAAAATTTCTTCCTGCACCTGTAAAAATTAATCAAAACGTGGTGTATCGGGCTGAATTTTTCTTGACAAGCGAGACCATTAGTCAGTATACTCATACTATATTAGTCAAATTTTTTTTGAATTCATGGGGAGGAATTGGGTTATGCAGAGAACGAGCGATCTTTTAAAAAATCGGACGAAACAGATATGGACGATTCGACCGGAGGCTTCGGTATTTGACGCCCTGAAGCTCATGGCGGAAAAAGAAATAGGGGCATTAATGGTCATTGATAAAAAGGATAAGGTTGTTGGTATCGTCACTGAACGCGATTATGCGAGAAAAATCATTCTGAAGGGTAAAACTTCAGTAAAAACTCCTGTACAAGACATTATGACTCCTGTTGCAAAAATGTACAGGGTAAAGCCTGAGACTCTGGTAGAGGATTGCATGGTGCTGATGACAGGAAAACACATAAGGCATTTGCCCGTTTTCGACAAATCTAAATTTGTTGGTCTCATTTCCATTGGTGATGTTGTAAAAGCAACTATCTCTGCAAAAGATTCTTTGATAGATCATCTCAGTGATTATATTGGTGGTAATTACTAAACTCAATATCACTGTTTCGGATTATTACATTTAAGGGCAGGATCGTCGTGGTCTTGCCCTTTTTTATCGTTTCCATTCCATTGCAAAAAAGTTTATGCGATTGGTGAAACAAATTACAAGAGAAATGTTTTGTGCGATTTTCCTTAACGAAAGTAAACGGTAGAAGGAAAGCAAATGTTTAGATGGTTTGCCGATCGCCGCCGGAAAAAACTCATACAAGAGCCGTTTTCTCCCGCCTGGGAAGATATCATACAACGTAATGTTGCCCATTACTGCATGCTGGATGATGCCGAACGTACACATCTGCGCGCGCTTATACAGGTGTTTATTGCTGAAAAGTATTGGGAAGGATGCGGAGGTCTGGAGCTTACCGACGAAATCTGCGTTACCATTTCCGCTCAGGCCTGCATCCTGCTTCTTGGCCTGCCTCATAATTACTATCAGAATGTCGAAACTATTATCGTCTATCCCTCCACCGTGGTGCCGCCCCCGCGTAAACTCGGTTTTTTTGAAATTGCTCTTGAGCCCATGGACGATTCCCATCCCATTATCGGGCAGGCCTTTCAGCAGGGGCCTGTCATTATCATTTGGGATGCAGCTTTGCATGGCGGGCGCCATCCCGAATCGGGCCATAACGTTGTCTATCATGAATTTGCGCATAAGCTCGATATGCTGGATGGAGCCGCTGACGGCACCCCCCCGCTGCGGAACAGGGCTGAATACCGTGACTGGGTGCAGACCTGTTCCCGTGAATATCTGCGTCTAAGGAAAGATGCGGAAAATGGCAGACAATCTTTTCTCAATGCTTACGGTGCAACCAGTGAAGCTGAATTTTTTGCCGTGGCCACAGAGCAGTTCTTCGATCAACCGTTATTAACCTAATTTCCCGAAGAAATTATAACTATGCCATGGCAGGGAGTTGGATATCCAAGGCTTTGAGAATATCCCGCTGCGCCT
>Ga0265297_10009744_pt1 | contig 12283 bp, 10 predicted proteins | sample Munlanlwell13791_FD_192502 | JGI IMG/M metagenome (GOLD analysis project Ga0265297, IMG submission 192502) | Leachate microbial communities from a municipal landfill in Southern Ontario, Canada - Leachate well 137-91 | ecosystem: Engineered > Solid waste > Landfill > Unclassified | place...
GGCGTGGTAAGCCTTCTCTTCGCGGTCCCAGCGGTTATCACGGTCCATGGCGTAATAACGGCCGGCAATCGAAGCGATTTTCCCGAACTTCAGCTCATCCAGCTTTTTCTGGATCCGCTGGACAAACCCCATGCCGCTGTCCCGCGGCGCATCCCGCCCATCCAAAAATAAATGCAAGTACAATTCAGGTACATCCTGCTGTTTGGCAAACTCAATTAATGCCTCCAGATGATCAATCGAGCTGTGAACCCCCCCTGAACTGGCGAGACCCATGAGATGGAGCGCGGACTTGTTCTTTTTTACGTGGTCGGCCGCGCGGACGAAAGCTTCATTTTTGAAAAAAAATCCCTCCGTAATGGCCCGCGAAATCCTGGGCAGATCCTGATAGACAATTTTGCCCGCACCGAGGTTTAAATGGCCGACTTCGGAATTCCCCATCTCCCCCCAGGGCAATCCGACCGCTTCACCAGAAGCCTGCAGGCTGAGCGTAGGAAAGGTACTAATTAACCAGTCAAAATTTGGGGTTTTGGCGATGGTAATCGGATTGCTGGGTGATGGCGGGGCAATCCCCCATCCGTCTAGGATGATGAGGATAGTTGGTTTATGTGGAACTTGCATAATATTTTATTGCCCATGATATGAGGTTTTGGAATGCCCATAATGGAAAGAATAGTCGGTGCAATGTCTGCTAGCACACCTTTGAACACCTTCATTGATCTTGGTATTTTCTTGTTAATGACAATAAACGGGACAGGATAGCCGGAATGGGAAGTATTGATTTGCCCTGACGATACCTCCTTCACCTCTTCAATATTACCATGATCAGCGGTAATTATCATTGTTGCGTCCATTTTCAGGACCTTCTTTAATAGTTTGCCCAGGCAGACATCAACAGACTCGACGGCCTTTATGCACGCGGCCAAATCACCGGTGTGACCGACCATGTCGGGGTTAGCGAAATTCATGACAATAAAATCATGGGTTTTTTTCTGCAAGGCATTTAGCACAATGCTTGTGATTTTACCGGAACTCATAGCCGGCGCTTCATTATAGGTATGGACTTGGGGTGACTTGATAATAATCCGGTCTTCTCCGGCAACCGGCTGGGCATACCCGCCGTTGAAAAAATAGGTCACATGGGCGTATTTTTCCGTTTCTGCCACATACATCTGGCGCAGTCCTTTGAGAGCAAATGGCAGTGTATCGATGACCATGCGTGACGGGAAGGCGGACAGGACAGAGGGCAAGTCCGGCCCAAAATCGGTCAGTGTCACAAAACAGATATTAGATAAGACTTTTTCTCTTTTGAAACCTTCAAATAACGGCTGGACGAAAGCTTTGGTCAACTGCCTGACGCGGTCTGATCGGAGGTTAAAAAATATTATCGCATCATTACTGTCTATCCGGCCTGACCCGCCCGGCGGGTTAATAACCGTTGGTTTGATATACTCGTCATTTTCGTGTCGGTTATACGCCTGTAAAATCGCCTCCTGAGCAGTATGGGTCTCATGTCCGGTTCCCAGTACCAGGGCATCATACACCAATTTAGTCCGTTCCCATTTATGGATACGGTCCATGGCGTAGAACCGTCCGGCGATTGTGGCAATTTTTTCGCCGTTTTGAAGTGATTTCTCAACCCTGGTCAATAATTGCGGAGCTAAATACTGAAATGAATCGCGCCCGTCGGTAAATAAATGCAAATATAAAGGTGAAATATGGTGCAGTTTACATAAGGTCACGAGTGCCAGCAAATGGTCAGGGTCCGCATGTGCCGACTGTTCTTCGGTTAATAACCCCATGATGTGTAGTTTGGAATGATGGCGCTGGACATGTTGGATGGCAGACAAGAATGCCGGATTCCTGAAAAAGGATCCGTCATTTATACTCTTAGAAATGATGACCGAATCCTGCTCGACTATTCTGCCAGCGCCGATATTCATATGCCCGGCTTCAGAATTGCCGTCCTGGTGCGGCGGCAAACCGGCGTCCCGTCCGGAGGCGCCTAAAGTAGAATGGGGATACCGGCGTAAAATGGCGTCCAAATGCGGTGTCTTGGCCAAAGCGATCGCATTGCCGATTTTTATTTTACTTACGCCCCAACCGTCCAAAATTACCAATATTAACGGGGGTCGATGGGTAGTAGTCGTTTTACGCATGTGGACGGGCAGATAATTCCTGCTCAATAGCCATCAGCCGGTTGTACTTTGCCACCCGTTCACCGCGGGCCGGGCCAACCTTGATGTATTCAGCATTAACGGCAACGGCAACATCAACCAGAAACGGGTCATTGGTTTCTCCGCCACCGCGGTGCGAGACTACCTGCCAGAAACCATGCTGCTGCCCGAGCCGGACTGTGTCTATCGTTTCAGATAGCGTCCCGATCTGGTTCAATTTTATCAATACGGCATTTATGGCTTTTTTCTGAATGGCTTTTTTAACCCTCAGGACATTCGTCACCGTCAGATCATCCCCAATAACCCGGACAGACCCGCCGATCGCCTTATACAAATGCGCCCAGCCATCCCAGTCATCTTCAGCCAGTCCGTCCTCCAGGGTGAGGATGGGATATTTCCTGATCCATTCCTGGTACAAGCCGACCATTTGGGCTGACGTCAGGCCCTTACCCTCACGCTTGAGTATGTAGGTATGACTGTGCTTGTCATAGAATTCTGATGCTGCCGGATCCAGGGAAATGCTGATATCCCTCCCCGGACGGAATCCGGCTTTGGTTATCGCTTCCACCATCAGGGCCAGCGGCGACTCATTACTGGATAATCCTGACGGCGCGTACGCCCCTTCATTCCCGACATTTGTGTTTAAACCTTGGGTTTTCAGCACGCGCTTTAACGATTGGTACGATTCCTCACCCCAACGCACCGCTTCCGCAATTGACGGAGCGCCGTGGACGGAAAACAGAAACTCCTGCATATCCGTCGAGTCATCGGCATGCTTGCCGCCCTCAATGACGACCATCATGGGCTTGGGCAGCGACCAGGACGGGTATTTCAAACCGAATGTTTTTCGAATCCAAGTATATAACGGCAATTTTTTGCTGGCGGCAGCCGCTCTGGCCACGGCCAAGGAAACGGACAATATGGCGTTGCCGCCCAAACGTTTTTTATTCGGCGTACCGTCCAATGTTATCATCAGCTGGTCAATTTTTGAAAAATTTTCTACCGGCTGGCCAGCGAGCTTTTTGGCGATCTGCGAATTTACATTTGCGCACGCTTTCTGCATCCCCTTCCCATTGTACCTGTTCCTATTGCCGTCCAATAACATGCAGGCCTCATGCGCTCCGGCTGAAACCCCGTACGGGACGGAAGCGGTTCCGATAATGCCATTATCAAGCGTGGCCCGACATTCAACGGTCGGACTGCCGTCAGAGGCGAGTATTTCCCTGGCCACTACAGATCTGATCTTTACGGACATAATTATTTTTCGATTAACGGTTCCAGCCCGGCCAGCGTCCCTTTTTCCAGGAATTCCAGCATGGCGCCTCCGCCCGTGGAAACGAAGGAAAACTTATCGGCCAAACCGCAGGACTGTATCGCTTCCACCGTCTCGCCGCCTCCGACTATGCTGTGCAATCCCTTTTGGGCGGCGATACTTTTGGCGATGTCATAGGTGCCGGTGGCAAACTGTTCTATTTCAAAATATCCCATCGGTCCGTTCCAAACTAACGTTTTTGCCTGCTTGATGATCATTTTGTACAATTCTACGGTGTCCGGGCCGATATCCAGGATTATCTGATCGACACCAACACTGCCCACTGCCTTTTTTTCAATTGGCGCATTATCCTTGATCTCATGCGAAGTCACGACATCTACGGGTATTTTCAACCGCGTGTCAGTCAGGGCCAGCGATTTGGCGGCCTGCATCATCTTCTCCTCAATCAATGACTTACCGACCTGGACGCCCTGAGCCTTTAATATGGTGTTGGCTAGGGCGCCGCCTAATAATAAATAATCCACTTTCTTCAGCAGGGTGGTTATTAAATTCAGTTTTGTCGAAATCTTGGCCCCGCCGATAATCGCCACCAGCGGCCGCGGCGGATTCTCAGAAATGGAACTAAGCGCCTCAACTTCCTTGGTCAGTAATGGTCCGGCGTATGAAGGTATAAAACGCGGTATGCCGGTTATTGAAGCTACGTCCCGGTGCGCCTGGGCAAAGGCGTCATTAATGAAAATATCGCCGTTGCCGGCCAGCGCTTCTGCATAAGCCATATCCACTCCGCTTTCGCCGGCCTCTCCGGGATGGAAGCGGACGTTCTCGAGCAACATGACGGACCCGGCCGGAGCGCCGTCGATCTGCTTCCGGACCAATTCGCCGATGCAGTCTTCCAGAAAAAAAACCGGCTGGCCCAGCAATTCGGCCAAACGGTGGCTCACTGGTTCCAGACTCATCTCCGGTACGACTTTTCCGCCCGGACGCTGCAACCACGACATCAGGATAATTTTTGCTCCTTTTGATTGGAAAAATTTTATGCTTGGGATAACCGCTTTCAGCCTGGAATCGTCATCCACGACGTGCTGACCCTGCTCCTCATGATAATGGACATCTAGGGCCACCCGAAGAATGACGCGTTTTCCGGTCATTTCTACCTGATCGGCTGATCGTAGTATCATAATATGAATTAATATTTATATTATTTTTAATACTATTATCATAGCATATTTTCAACAAAAAATCAATCCCACACCACTTTTTCCGGGTTGAAGTGTAGTTGCAGATTTTTTAAAATTGCCTCAATTATAACGTAATAATCTGCATTTTTCACTGCAAAAAAAGCGGGGACTATTCCGGGCAAACTATGGGACCTCGCCCTCACGCGTATAAATTTACTCTCCAACTTTCAATTTTACCAGTTCGATTATCTGGCTCAACTTGACGTCAGATTTGCTCAGAACCTCACATCGGCCTTCCCGGACGGCTTCTACGACTTTGGGATCTTCGGCAAAATTCGTCAACACCACGACTGGCACCGTTTTCCCCCACTCGTCATTTTTCACTTTATCTAAAAACTCTATACCGTGCATCTTCGGCATGATGACGTCCAGTAATATAAGGTCGGGATGTTCCTGAAGGGCGATCGGCAAGGCGGCGATGCCGTTTTCCGCCTCGATGACGGCTATCCCCTGCTTCTCCAGCTCATTCTTAAGAATTCTGCGTAATGACAATTCATCCTCAACGATCAGTACGGTCCGTATTTTTTGCATACTCATATGCTTACGATAAATGGGTATTGGCCTCAAGTTCCTTGAGTGTGGCAATCAGCCGGGTACTGGCATTATGGATTTCATTCACGTAGTCCTTCTGTTCAGGAGTCAGTGCGCCGACCGTGCCGGTCGATAGCGCTTCGGTATATAATTGGATAGTCGTCAGCGGCCCCTTAATCTTATGCGCCGCCTCGCCGATAAATTGCCGGGGTGTTATCGGTTCGGTTTTTTCCTGCGGTTGTGCTATAGAAGTGACCATGATGGTATTACAGAGCCAATTTGGTTTTTACCTTGGCGACGATATCCTGAAGCCGCACGTCAAATTTCTTCATCAGCTCGCACTTCCCGGCCGCCACTGCTTTGACGACTTTCGGGTCATCGGCGTAATTCGTCAGGAGTATGACGGGAATCGACTGGCCCCATGGTTCTGACTGGACGGCGTCCAGCATATCGATACCGTGCATTTTCGGCATGATGACATCCAACAAAATAAGATCAGGGTGTTCCTGTCTGGCCAAATCCAGAGCTTCCTGACCGTTATGCGCCACATGGATAGTCAGCCTGTCTACGCCCTTAAACGAGTCCAGGAGGGCCTGCCGGATCGACGCCTCATCCTCGGCAATAAGAAGCTTTTTCATGTTTTCCATAAATGGCATTTATATTACGGGTTTGTATCAAGCGGCTCCCACGTCTTCACTGTACCACAATAATAGAAAACTGTCCGGCAGCACTCTGAACTGGTGCTTCGGCAAATCTCGCTGAACGTAACAGTGACTTTATCGCCAATATACGCCCGAAACTGCTCCTTCATGGAATCATATTTCTCCAGACCTACTTCATAGTTGTCAGTGCTGAGGATGCCGTATGATTCGCTGGGGGTCCCGTACCCCTTGACGAACACCGTACCGGTCATGGTCGTATCCGACGTGGACACGATATTCCCAATTGACGGCTGATTGGTGTCGGCATTCGCATTTTCTGCTGTATTAACATTCGTCGATACAGCATTCGTAGTATCCGGTGTGGGGGAATTTACGTTTATTGAATTACTTATTTTAAAAAATAAGGCGACCCCTCCGCCGATAATAACTATCACACTGATTGTGATGATAATAATAACTTTTTTCTTCATTGGAGTATTGTATTAGTGTTTATATTTTCGGCAGCTTGCCGATGACCTGCTCAGCCCGGTCAAAAAAATCCAATTCTGCCAAAAACTCGCGGGGCAAACAGCCCATATTCATCATGGTGGTCAGTAACCCAATCCAATAATTATGCACAAAAACCATTTGAGGGAACTGCTCCGGATGATATTGCCGGTTGCGCAGATGGACTATCGCCCGCAGCAGGACCATCAGCGTGCCCAATCCCCCGCGGAACAGCACGATAATCGGTGCGCACGTAGCCAGTAATTCCACCCGTGACGGCGGGGCATTGACCGTAACGGCGACAACGTCAGCATCTACGTCTTTTTCCAGTTCGGGGAAAATCACGCCAATAGATTTCTTCGGGACAGCCTGGGCCACTGCCTGCATGACCCCGGATGAACGTCCGCCATGCAGCACTATCCCGCCCTGACTGGCCACGACAGACGCCAACACTGCGGCCTCATGCGATTGGGGGTGGTCCACTGCCAACGACCCGCTGCCGTTAATAGACACGACCAGCCCTCTGCTTTCATATGTCAATAAATGCTCCTTTGAGGAGGAATGGATGGACAGCCATGAATTGGAATTTTTTATCTCACCGGATTTGAACAGTTCGCCCAAGACCCTCCTTTTTTTTTGCTTATATATATCGGGTGTGTTGTCGGCCATACGATGTAGGGTTATTTATTCGTAACGTAACGCGTCCAATGGGTTGATTTTGGCGGCCCGGCGGGACGGATACAGGCCGGTAACCAAACTGACCAAGAATACCACGCCTTGGACCACCGCTAAAAATACCAATGGGGCGTAAAAAATTTCTACCGGTTCGCCGCCGGCTTTTTGGGCTAAATAATTCAGTGCCATATTGACTATCCGGCTGACCCCGATGCCGATGCCGATGCCGACCAATCCGCCGATCATGCCGATGACGATCGATTCGGTCAAAAACATAAAATAAATGTCCTTGGAGGTCGCCCCCAGCGAACGCATTAATCCGATCTCACGCGTCCGCTCCAATAAGGACACGGTCAACGTGTTGAGGGCACCCATGGCCGCGACAAACAAGGCGATAGCCCCGAAGCTGGCGACAATAATCTCAAATATGAAAAAAATCTTGTCTATTTGCCCGACGGTATCAGCGACTGAGTCCACCTGATACCCCATGGCTTCGATTTGCTGGCGCACTTCAGGCAGCTTGGACTGGTCAGTCACCTGGACGCGGGCAACGCTGAAATCCTTTTCCGCCTGGGTATCGGATACTTTTACCTTTGCCGCGCTGTAATCAGGCGTAAAGCCGAGAGTTTCCAGAAATTGTATCGGTACGTAAGCGATGGACAGGTCACTCGTATCCGACAAGGTGCCCACGACCGTCACTCGGACTTCTTTCGAAACCGAATCAAGATTCGTCCCGTCTTCCGCCTTTACCGGGACAAGCAATTTTAGCATCAGTTCCGAATTGACCGCCTCATTGGGATCGCCCAAGCCTATCAAGTTCAATGCTGTATTGGTTATTAAAATCTCAGACGCGTTGTCCGAGCTAAACTCCTGGCCGGTGGTGACTTTAATCCCCTCCATGGATAAAAACTTTGGCTCAATGCCGTAAATGGCCACGTCAGTGATTGATTCGGCCCGCGACACCTGGCCGGACAGTGAAAGCGACGGGCTGACATTGCTCACATCCTGTATCTGCTCGAACTGGTTGACGATATCCTGGTTCAGTTTCAGCAAAGTGGATTCGCCTTTTGACACATCCAATATAGTTAGCGCCTCGACGTTGGTGACCTGGCTTTTTATCATTTCCTGGAGCCCGAAACCCAAAGACACCAAGAACACCACGAGGGCGATGCCGACGGATACGCCGCCGATCGTCAGGATACTCCGCAATTTGCGTCCACTGAGGTGCGAGACCGATAAATTTACGACAAATGAAAACTGCATGGGAAATATTATTTCTTAAACTGGTCGCTGCCCTCGATAATCGCGCCGTCACGAACATAAATGGTCCGGGAAGCATACCGGACATAATCGATGTTATGGGTAACCATGATCACCGTCTTATGGAAGACCTCATTCAGTTCCTTGAACGTATTCATGACTTTTTCGGCGGAGACGCTGTCCAGGTTACCGGTCGGCTCGTCCGCCACGACAATTGGCGGATCATTGATGAGCGCGCGGGCCAATGAAACTTTCTGTTGTTGTCCGCCTGATAATTCAGTCGGAGCATATTGCGCATGATCATACATGCCGACCTGCTTAAGACGTTCAGCGGCTTTCTGGCGGCGTATTTTTTTACTGATATTATTAATGGCCAAGGGCAGCGTAACATTGTCCAGGACATTGAACGACCTGACCCAATCGGCCCGTTGGAATACTATGCCGTACACTTTATACCTGATCTTGGCCACTTTATCGGTTTTCATATGGGTGATATTCGTCCCCTTCAGTTCAACAGATCCGGTCGTCGGCGGCTCCAACCCCAAAAGGATGTTCAATAGCGTTGATTTCCCTGATCCTGACGGCCCTAAAATAATGATGAATTCCTCTGGGTAAATCTTCAAGCTGAGATTTTTCAATACGGTTATCGTGCTTCTGCCGACCTCAAAAGACTTGCTGACATTGGTTATCTCAATATCAGGCGTTTGTGTCCGCTCCTGGGACTCAGCGCTCTCAGAAGCTAATTCCGCGATGGTTTTTTCTTTTACAACTGCCTGTTCAGCTGACATAACGTCTGTATTAGGTATCTGTCTTATTGTACAGATAATTTTCCAGTAACTTATAGAAATATTATACCATTTTCACATTCTGCGTGCAAAACTAAAAATAAGCTTATATTACTTAATATATTAACAGATTGTAATTTTTATCACCCCCCAAACGCGGTGCCGATATTACCCAGCCAGGAGAACGTTTCCTCTAGATTGGTAATGATAAGCTGGAGGAATGATTCGCGTTTCCGTGACGTCAGGACGGTATACGAATTTGATTTGGTGGTGTTGCCGGCCTTATCGCGGGAGGCTACGCGGAAATGGTAGGTCTTGGCCGGCGTCAGGTCGGAGACGACGACGAGATGTTCCATCACCAATTCGGCATTCTCTTCGGTAGTATCGGTAAAATCCGTACTCGACAATCCGACGCCGAATTCTACCTGCGAAGTGGTCGGTTCATTGGTTTTCCACGAGATGACGATCTGGATTTTTGAGGCATCGCCTGATCCGATGGTATTTGATTCGGAATTAACTCCAAACACGTCAGGCGGAGTCGTATCCTGCAGTGTGGTGAACTCCTGTTCAGTCGAAACGGCCTCATACCCGTATTCATCGGACCCGCGGACCTTGAATTTGTACTGTGCCGCATCTTCCAGCCCGTACAGCAAGATGGAATGCTCCGTCACGAAAGCCGTATTCCCCTGGGTCTTTGGCGCGATCGTATCGCCGTAATATTCCACCTCTGAGGTGGTTGGGACGTTGGTCTTCCAGAATATTTCCGTCTGGCCCTGTGACTTGTTTTGGGTGCTGATGTCAGAAACCGTCGGGAACGTCTGCGTAGTAAACGTATAATCATCTGAGCTGATGGGATTCCCGTTCCTGTCCGTACCGCTTATCCTCATATGGTACAGGGTGCTGTCTTTCAGGTTTTCCAGCTTGACGGTGTGGACCAGGGCGAATGACCCTGACGTATCCGTATACGACAGGCCATAATTAGCCGTCGTGCCATAATTGATGACGGCAGTCGTTTCCTTATTCGTTTTCCAGCTTACGATCAGGTCATAGAGCCGGATATCGCTGATTTTTAGGTCCAGCACCCGCGGCGCTTCCAGGGTCGTGAAGGAACTTATGTCCGAAAACGCAACGTTCTCGTCTACATCAATGCTCTTTACCTTGTAATAATACGTCGTTTCCGGTTTCAGCCCGGTTACTCTTACCTCATGTTTTGCCAGTAAGTCAGCGGTGCCCTGCTCCTCGGACAGGTCAGCTTGGACTGTGTTGAAATCGACAAATGACGAGGCGATGCGTTCCGTTTCCCAGGTGATCACGGCCGAGAAAGAATCAGGCACTACAGTCGGCGCGACGGTAATCGCCGGCGGCTGGGTGAATCGGCCTTCGGGCACCTCTGAAACTACGTCCGTCGATTCGGAAGTTGCCTGAGCCTTGTCGCGTGCGGTAATTTTATAGAAATATTCGGTCGCGCTATCAAGTCCGGTGTCCAGATAACCGGTAGATATGATCGTAGCGATCTCTTCAAACGCCGCGTCGTCATCGGCCACTGCCCGTAAATTTCCCGCCGCAGCGGCTCCAGACGGCGCTTCACGCCTGCTTATCGTATAATATATTTCGTCATCAAGGGTGTATCCTTCCGGCGGATCCCAAGTAATGGTGATGGAATACCGTTTTGCGTCACGGTCTGACGAATCTGTAATGGTAACAGCCTGCGGCTCGCCAGGTGGTGTCGTATAGGCGGTAAACTCTGCCGCGGCGTAATTATCATAGTTGAAATTGCCGCCGTCATCGACCGCCAAAACGTAAAATATATTTTTCCCCTGCTGCGAGGCGGCGTCAATCGGGCCGACTGACGTTTCTTCGGTATAGATGACATTATTCACGTTCGGCAAGTTGTTGATGGAATAATAATACCCGGCCACAGTCACGCCCTCATCCTGCGGTGCGGCCCAAGAAAACGAGAAGTTGTTTACGGTATTTGAACTCGGACTCGCCGCCATGTTTATCGGCGGCGAGGGCGCACCTTTGGTCATGAACGTGAAATCCGACGACGAACCGGCATTGCCGTCAGCGTCAGTCCATTTCGTTTTATAATGGTACGTAGTATCGGGGCTGAGATTCGTCAATGTGACCTCATGCTCATTGACTAGACCCGGCGCGCCGAGCTGCTCGTTGCCGTAAGCCGTGGTTTCACCGTACTCGACAGATGAGGATGCGGGATGCGCGACGATATTGCCGTACTGGTCCTGGTCATCCAGGGTCAGCCACTCGACCGTCGCGGAACGGATGTACGGAGTGACCGACGGCTGGCCGCTCATCAGCGGAGCGAACTTGAATTTACCTTCCGGCTTGATGTCCATGACAGCCGAATTGCCGGACTGCACGCCGCCGGTACCGGCAGAACGCACGAAATACCCGTAGGTAATGGTATTATCCAAACCAGTGTCCAAATACCCGAGCGTGTTAACGGTCGCGATCATCGTATAGTTGTCCGGCGGTTCATCTATCGCCGACGGATTCTCGCAGTCTGCTTCGCAACGGTAGACCTTATACCCATCGACTCCGCTGCCCACATCAGCCGGTTCGTCCCAGGTCAGCACGACGGAATACTTTTGCGTGGCCCGGTCCGAAGTGTCTGTGGCGGCCGCACTCGACGGTATGCCTGGCGCATTGGAACTGAAATAAAAATCCGCAGATGTGTAATTGTCGTAGTCTATGTTATTAATGGCATCAGCTGCTACGATATGGATCGTATTATGCCCCTGCTGGCTGGCTGCCGAAAATGACAGCAATGACCGCTGTGCAGTCTGTGTTTCCGTGGTCCAGCCACCATCAGCTGAAGGGGTGGCAGTACCATTGATATTTGTCCCGCAATTAGCAGAGGACGGCAGTTTATCATTGAAAGTGTAACAATACCGCTTAATGTCGGCCGAATCACACTCCCCGACATTTGATCCCAAACACGTACTAGGCAAATCCCAGGTAAATGAAAACTCATTAGTATCCTCCAATGGCGCCAGCTCGCTGGTGACCGGATCAACAGTAATTGCTCCGGGGGCTGACGGTGCGTCTCCGGCGTAATAGAATAACTTCTCACGGCAGTTTGAGGAAGTATTATTAGCATTATCAGTGGCATACACGCAAAACGAATTTTCGCGCGTCTGTGTGGCGGTAATTCCCGACACTGTCAGATTAGGAGTAC
>Ga0265297_10009746_pt1 | contig 12281 bp, 13 predicted proteins | sample Munlanlwell13791_FD_192502 | JGI IMG/M metagenome (GOLD analysis project Ga0265297, IMG submission 192502) | Leachate microbial communities from a municipal landfill in Southern Ontario, Canada - Leachate well 137-91 | ecosystem: Engineered > Solid waste > Landfill > Unclassified | place...
CACCCGTATCAGCATCATAAAGCCTTGGAATCAACTGGATAAGAGTTGTTTTAGCAGAACCTGTGCTACCAATGATTCCTACTGTTTCACCTTTGTTGATTATAAGGTTAATGTCTTCAAGTATGTAATTCTCATTTTTCTTTGAATACTTGAAAAATACATTTTTAAATTCAATATCACCTGATTCTACAGATAATTCCTTGTCGGAATCCTTATCAGTAAGGTCCGAAACTGTATCAAGAACCTCAGCAACACGGACTCTGGATGCCCTTGACATTATGAGCATTATAAATATAAAAGAGAGCATCATAAGTGACATCAGAATCTGGCCTATATATGATATGAAGGATATAAGCTCGCCTGTAAGCATCTGGCCAATTATTATCTGTTTTCCGCCAAGCCATAGTATTGCTATCATACAGCTGTACATTGCAAGCATCATCAACGGCATTGTTGTAATGAGAAGTTTTTCCGCATGAAGGGAAGCAGCCATATTCTCATTATTAGTCTTGTTGAATTTTTCCTTTTCATGGTCTGAACGAACAAATGCTTTTACCTCACGTATAGCAATTAAATCTTCCTGTACAGATGAGTTAATAGTATCGTACTTTTTCATCATCTCCTGGAAACGGGGGAAAGCTTTTGTCGATATGATTATTATAACACCTACAAGTATTGGAATAACAACTAAGAATACCGACACCAGTGACTTATTTATCCTTATAGCCATGATAAGAGCGCTTATGAACATGAAAGGCGATCTGACTGCCATTCTAAGTACCATATTGAAAGCGTTCTGTATCTGGGTAATATCCTGAGTAGAGCGGGATATGAGGCTTGCTGTAGTGAACTGATCCATATTTGAAAAGGAGAAACCCTGTATCTTTGAGAATATGCCTCTTCTAAGTTCAGCACCAAATCCGATTCCTGCGACAGCTCCTAATCTTGAAGCTATCATTCCACAGCCTAAGCTTAATAAAGCCATTAATACCATCAGTAATCCCTGATTTACTATATACCCTACATCGCTGTTGGCAATTCCGACATCCACTATCTTTGCCATGATAAATGGTATGTTTACTTCCAGCAAGACTTCTGCAATTATGAACAGCGGCGTCAGAAATGTCTGAAGCCAGTACTTCTTTGCGTATGGAAGAAGTTTACTTATCATCCTAATCCTCCCTTTTTATGGATCTTTTTCTCTTCAGATATGAGTTCATGTATGTTCTTTGTTTTAAATTCTTCTGTATTTAATGAATCCAGAATCTTGTTTATGAGTCTTTCAAATTCTAGAAGCTCATTATCACTAAAGTCCCTAAAAGCCATTTCATCTATGGCTTCGCATTCTTTTTTCATAGCAGTTGATATATCATGGGCTTTTTTAGTCGCGTGGAGTCTGTTGACTCTGGAATCAGACTCATCAGTTAATCTATTGACATATCCGGATTTCATAAGCCTTTTTACAGATGTTGCAATACTTGGAGCGGAAACCTTGAAAAAACTGACAAGGTCTTTTTGAGTGCACCCGTCATTGCTCATGATATAGTGGATTATGGGAAGCTGGCCAAGATAGATATCCTTATTCTCAGCTGCTTTATTGAAATACAGTTTGTGCAGCAATGTTATTTTTCCCAGCTTCTGTAACGTAGTCTTGTGTTCCATTTGACCGCCTTAATAAATTAGCCAACCTTAATACTTAATCAGGTTAACTAATTTAAGATGATACTATCTCTATTATGGCTTGTCAACAGTTTTCACAAATAGTTCATAAAGCTTATATCAGGCTCTCGATATATCTTTTAAGAGGATGATTATATTTCTGATATATGCTTTTGTTTACTAATCTAGCAATGAAGGTAATAAATATGAAATTTCTTTAATTACATTTATCGAGTTAGTCATAAAGTCATCGGAAATAACAGCATTATTAAACTCAAAAATAATATAAATTTGATTATATCTGTATATTTCAATCTTCGGAGTTTTATCTGTTTCATCTGTAGTAAATATAAATCCCTTATTATCAGAGGTCTTATCTTCAATAAATGAAATTTTTATACTGTCATCGTTTATACTGCCTTGGATATATTTTGTTACAGCTAAAATACTGTCATCTTCTTTATTTATCTCATCTAGAGTATATCTTTCGCTTATTTCATATAAAGGCATTTCAGACTTTGTATATCTTTGGAAATAAGTTGTAATATCTCTTTTGTAATATGCATTTAATCCACCTTTAATTTTTTCAAAATAGTTTAACGGATATATTTGAGAAATATAGAATTCATCGTTTTCATTGAATTTTAGCTTATCTTTCTCAGAATAGTTTTCTTCTAGTAATGAAGCAAATTCCGTAATGAAAGCCTTTTTATCTTTTGACGATAGGCTCATATCATAAAACTCGAATACTATATAACTATTCCTGTATTTATATATGGACATTGTATATTTATCATTATCAAAATAGTCAAAATAATTAAAAAAGAGATTATTTGCATTGGTAAATATATATCCTCCGTTATCAAATGATTTATCTTCTATTATACTAATATTTACTATATTATCATTTTCTTCAATTATTCCCTGGATATATTTTGTTACTGACATTATTACTCCATTGGCATTTATTGAATCATTATCATATCTGTTTCCTATTGATACGAACGGTTGTCCAACAACCATACAGCTTTCGAATTGCTGTATTATTTTATCTTCATAGTGTATATTTAATATATCAATTAAACTATCCACATCAGCAGTTTTGTGCTTGATACTTAAATAATCTTCTTCATCATTATCTGTTTCTTCAGGAATATCTGAAAAAGTCGGGGTTTCCATGATACTATTTAAAGGACTTTGTTGTATGTTTTCATTACACCCGCATAATGAAAATAGCAAAACTATTAATAATATATAAATTAATCTCTTCTTCATAAAACTTACCTTTCTATATAATGCTTTTTAATATAAATATTTAGATAGGAGGTTGTTTGTATGACCTCCTATCTGTTTGTATCAATCAGAGGATACTACAAAACTTATACCATTTATTTGAACAACTTGATCAGTGGTCGGTCTTTCATCAAATGTTTCAATTAGTACTCCTGGTACGCCTTCTGATTCGTCATATATATTGCAATATGCAGCACCTCCGACATACACTCCATCGTAGTATGCAGTAATGCGTCTTGTTTCATTTGGTGGTACAGAAACACTAGCTCCAGCTTGTTGACCAAAAGTTGTGCCTGCTTCTATAGTTGCACTCGTAGCAACGTCAACACCTAATTCGATTTTTGCAAATCCTAGCATATTTGCTTCAGCATTGGTTGATATTGTGCAAGTAGTTGAAAGAGAGCCTTGTGCAGTGACATTATTCATTTGTTCATAAGACAATTCTGCAACAGAATTAGTATTGTTTACTAACCTTACATATCCTAAACATGTGTAATAGTAGCATGTGATAGCACTATTTGGATTATAGGATATGAGTTCATGATAGTAATTGCCTTGAACATATCCTATACCATAAGGAATCCATGATCTAGTACTGTCCTGAACAGTAATAGATTGATATAATGATGTTCTATATGCAACTTCATCAGGGTTTAATATTATTATATCTTCACGCAATTCATCTTTATCAATTAATCCGCTTACTCTTTCATTAAATATCTCTATATCATTAAGATATGTTTCATAGTCGACAACTCGGATTGATAATCCTTTATTTACTATGTCTGCACTATTGATTTTTTTAGCAATAACTATTGATGAACAATTTATTAACATAATAAATGCTAATAAACAACATATATTTTTTTTTAGTTTTCATAATTTTTCTCCTTTTAAATTCTTTTGCGGACGCTAATTCTAGTATTAATATTCAATTTATGCAATGCATATCAAAATTATATTTTATTTAATAAGCAATGTCAAGATTAAAAATAAAGTAATAATATTTATAATATAAATTTGCTAAAAATTATTAAAATATATAGCAATTTAGATATAATTCATCAAGTTATGGATATTTACTAGAAAAGATATAGTCTTTTATCTGTTATGTATTTCACTGCAGTGGCCAACATGTGGGATAAGTATCAGAACTGAGTTATCCAGTATTTCTGTAATCAGTCGATTGTATGACTATTTATAATTTTGATCTTTACAGATTATCTTCAGATATGGAAATCAGTAGTTCATGAATACAAGGTAAATGCTGAATGCTAACATTATCTGCCCGAAATAGTAGGTTACAAGGTTAATAAGACGTGCTCTTAATGTTCTGCCTCCAGTTAGTATAGAATGGGACAATACACAGTCGGAAAAAAGAAACAGTAAACCTCCCATTGCGACAGTAATACCATGATAAATTCCGAAAGGTCTGGAAAATACTAAAGATACTGCTTTTACGGCCATAAAAGATAAAGCGCAGCTATATAGAAATAGAGGTATTTTAAGATTCTTTGCATCAAACCTCATAAGCTTATATACAAGAAGGGCTGAACCTTCAAGCCCAATAAAGAGAAATATATCAAGCCAGGTAATCGGGACTAATATAGAAAAGGAAATAATATAGCAAATCTGAGCTGTAAAAAAGAAAGCAACTCCTATGATGAAGCTTCTTTTTATCTTTAATTTTTTTATAAGGAAAAAGTCTCCAAATATGGACAAGAAAAGACCTGCACATAAGAATAACGCAGTTGCGGTATAGTTGCCGGTAAGTATAACTGATACAACAGCTGTTACAAAAAACATAACGCTTGGAGCAGTTTTAGTTATTTTCTCATGGGGTTCTTCTTTGAAAATGATGTGGTATAGATACACGCACAACATAATGAAAAATATCGCCAGACTTATAAATATACCAGTCATATTAACCTCTGTTAGGTTAATTTTAACCTATGAGGAATGTATAAGCAAACACATATTGAATTAATTGATGTATCAAGAAGGTGTAAATTTGTTTCAGATGGTATAATATATTGAAACAAAGGTGAATTTATGGAAATAAGAGAAAAAATAACTGATAGAGAAGTAAAGTATACAGGAAGAATAATTGAAGTTGAAAAAGTAACAGCAGTACTGCCAAATGGCAAGGTAGTTTATCGAGATGTTGTAAGGCATAATGGAGCATGCGGTATAGTCGCTTTGGATGAAGATATGAATATTGTTCTAGAAAAACAGTACAGGATTGCTTTTGATGATATCCTTATTGAACTTCCTGCAGGTAAGCTGGACAAAGATGAAGAACCGCTACAGTGCGCTATAAGGGAATTGGAAGAAGAAACCGGTTATGTCGCTGACAGTATGACTCATATACTGACAGTCGCATCCTCTCCAGGCTTTTCAGATGAGACTGTTCATTTGTTTTTAGCGGAAGGCCTTACGCAGAAGGAAATGAAATGGGATGAGGATGAGCGGTTAATAGTATGGAAAGAACCTTTGATAAAAGCAAAACAAATGGTACTTGAAGGTAAGATAAAAAACGGACTTGCAGTTATGGGCATATTGGCTGCATGCCAGATAAAGGGGATAAACTGATATAATGATAAAATTCTGTCCTTTATTCAGCGGAAGCAGCGGGAATGCCCTTTATCTTAAATACAATGATACATCAATCCTTATAGATGCAGGATTATCTAAAAAAAGAATCACTCAGGCTATTAGTGACATAGGAGAAGATGCATCAAAACTGAATGCAATACTAATAACCCATGAACACATAGACCATACATCTGGTATAGGCGTTATGGAAAGAGGATATAACATACCAGTTTATGCAAATATCTCTACATGGAAAAACATGCCAAGCTTTGTAGGACGCATCAGCCAGGAAAATATATGTTATTTTGAAACAGGGAAGAAGTTTACCATTAATGATATAGAAATACTGCCGTTTGGCATACCGCATGATGCAGCTGACCCCGTAGGTTACAGTTTTTATCTGGATTCCAGAAAAGTTACATCAGTAACAGATATCGGCCATTTAACTGATACGATACTAGAAAATATTAAAGGCAGCGACCTGCTATTAATGGAATCGAATCATGATCTTGATATGCTAATTAAAGGTCCTTATCCATGGCCTTTGAAAAAACGGATTAAAGGAGATTTCGGTCATTTATGCAACAAGGACTGTGGTGATTTCATTGCAAAGTATATAGAGTTTGGATTAAAAACGGTTGTACTCGGGCATATGAGCGCAGAGAACAATATACCTCAGTTAGCTTATGATACAGTTAAGCAGTGCATAGAGAATTATGGTTATGTTATAGGAAAGGATATAAGCCTGGATATAGCCAAAAGGGAAGGACATAACAGAGTATTTGAGTTATGAAGATAAATATAATCTGTGTGGGAAAGCTAAAAGAAAAATATCTTGCTGAAGCAAAGGCGGAGTATATAAAAAGACTGTCAAGGTTTTGTGATGTAAATATATTAGAGCTTAATGATGAAAAAGATGATATCCCTGATGCAATAGAGAAAGAAGGAACAAAAATTTTATCAAAGATAGATACTAAAGATTATGTTATATGTCTTGCAATAGAAGGTAAGAAACTAAATAGCGAGACTTTTTCAGAAAAGATTACATCTGTATTTGATTCAGCAAAACCTGTCATTGATTTTGTAATAGGAGGAAGCTTAGGCTTATCAGACAATGTAAAGAAAAGAGCAGATATGCTTCTTTCTTTTTCAGATATGACTTTTCCTCATCAGCTGATGAGAATTATTCTTCTTGAACAGGTTTACAGAGCATTCAAGATAGCGAATAATGAAAATTATCATAAGTAAAGGTATAAATTTGAGATGAAAAACATAATTACTATTCAGCATACGCAGTCTATTCACCATACAAATGGAATGGTTGGTTCTTGGACTGACTGGGATTTGTCTGAGTTCGGGATTTCCCAGGCTGACAAGATAGGGAAAAACCTGAAAAAAGAAATATCAGATAAGAAATATGTCATGTATTCATCTGATTTAATGAGAGCAAAGCAAACAGCAATGATTGTTGCAGATTATCTTGGAATTACTCCAATATATACTGAAGTATTAAGAGAAAGAAATTTAGGGCAAGCAGTAGGAAAATCAGTTGAATGGTTAAGAAACAACATGACAGAGGAGAAAACAATTGATGACAGAATGTTTTTTGATGCAGAGACAATACACGAACAATATGACAATCTGTTAAAATTTCATGAGCAGATAATGAAAAGTGACAATGAGAATATCCTAATAGTATCGCATGGCGGTACATTAAGTGTTTTCCATGCAATATGGCTTGGATTGGATGCAGACATGCTGAACAGATGCAATCTTCATGGGAAAGCAGGTGGAGTTTCATTTATGGATATTGATATAAGAGGCTCAAAAAGGATAACCAGATTAAGCGATATGTCATATTCATTAATTTAAGTTATAGAAGTTTTGAGTATGAGATTTATCATAAAATTGAGGCAGTTATATGGAAATTAATAAGATTATTGGAAAGGGTAATACAGCTGAAGTTTATGAATATGGAGAGAATAAGGTAATAAAACTTTTCCATACTGGATTTTCAATAAGTGCAATTAAGAATGAATATAATAATGCAATGGTAGTTAAGGATTTACCATTTAATAAAGCACTTGTATATGACTTAATATCATATAAAGGAAGGAAAGGGATCGTGTATGATAAAGTTGAAGGTGAACTTCTTCTGGATTGGGTATTAAGAATAAAAGATGTTGTTAAATGCGCTTCCTATATGAAAAAACTGCATAGTGAAATTTTAAAAAACAAAGTAAGCGGTGTTCCTTCCTATAAGTCATTTTTAAGTGAATTCATTTCAAAGGTTAAAATCGATGATAATATAAAAAAGGAAGCTTTTGCAAAGCTTGAAATGTTAGAGGATGGTGATGTTCTTTGTCATGGTGATTTCCATCCTGGAAATATATTTGTAGATAAAAATGAAGAATTATACGTTATTGATTTTATGAATGTATGTCATGGAAATATCCTGTATGATATCGCAAGGACAGTTTTTCTTGTTGAATACACCCCAGTTCCAGAAAATGTACCAGACTATGAAATGCTGATATTATTTAAGAAGAAATTATCTGAATTGTATCTTATAGGGATGGGTGTTACAAAAGAACAAATACAAGATTATCTGGACCTGATTATTATAGCAAGAAAAGCAGAATGCCCTAATGAGCATTTGTAGAAGATTTTTAATAATGTATGATGAATTTAAATAGACAAAGAAGCAATATTTTTGCTAAGTTTTTCTGATATATGCAAATAAAACTGATTATTGCATAATAAGGATAATAAATGTATTGCGTTTGTGCTTACATATGCATATAATAAGATACAACACTAAATAAAATGGAGGAGTTAATGTAATGGCAAAAACAGCAAATCTATATGCAAGAATAGAACCAGATGTAAAAGCAAAAGCAGAAGAAATCCTGTCTGAAATCGGTGTTCCTGTTTCAAGTGCAATAACTATGTTTTATAAACAGATTATTCTTCATAAAGGAATTCCTTTTGAGGTTAAATTGCCGAAACCTCAAAATATAGAATCAGTAATAAAATATAACAAACTTTATAGCGACAGAGAAAAATCTAAAGGAAGCGTATTATCTGAAAAGCAAGAGAATTATATAGAAAAGACGGATGTTGCTAATGAAGTTTTGAAGAAACTACTTGATGAAACGCCTGAAAAGCAAAAAACTGAGATCATCAACTACATAACATATCTAAAGTTAAGGGATGAAAGAAACTTATATAAGGAACTATTAACTGCAAGTGAAAGCAGTCTGGACTTCTGGTTCAATGACATAGATGATGAGGAATGGAATAATGTATAAACAAGGTGAAATACTGCTAATATCACTTCCATTTTCAGATTTGACATCAAGCAAAAAACGTCCAGTTCTTGTTATATCAAATGATGAAAACAATAGGACATCAGAAGATATTGTTGTAGCGGCGATTACCTCGAACATATGCAAAAGGAAATACTCAGTAATGATAAGCAGCAGTAATTTAACAGAAGGCACATTAAAACGGGATTCATGCTTGAGAGCAGATAAAATATTTTCTTTATCACAAAATATTGTTATTCGGAAGTTTGGTAAAGTAGAACAAAATGTTATTAATCAGGTAATAAACTGTATTACTGATTTAATTACAAATAAATAGCAGATTGTGAGATATTAAAATCACTATTTGCTCTTCTTAAACACCCAGTCTCTTTGAATATTAAAAGATATAAAGAATAATACCGCTTCCACCCCTATTTTTATAAGTGTGATCATCAGTTCTTTTTCAGCAGGGAATACATTGGACAGTACAGTTACAATACCTGCTGATATAAGCATAAGGGATATGCATAATATGTAGTAGCGAAGCAGGCATTTTCTGTAATCACATTTATGTTTAAAAACAGAATTCCTATTAAAATTGAAATTAAAAAAGGATGAAATGGCTCTTGCAATTACTGTGCTTATCAGTATTCTTGTGTCTTCAAGAACATTGGCAAATATTAATAATGATACGAAGAATACTATATTGTCTATGAAGAAGGAAATTATTGAGCTCATCATGAATTTAAATATAAGCTTGTAGATTCTAAAGGCATCTCTTACCGCATTGAAATGCGACCCGACATTCTTGTCCTCATATACAGTGGTTATTTCCACTTCTCTAAATGGAATGCATTCTGGTTTCATCTCTAAAAGCATATTAGTCTCATATTCAAAACGTTCACCCTTTACGCTAAGAAGAAAAGGTATATGTTTTACTGGGAAAACCCTCAAACCTGTCTGTGTGTCATTAATATTTATTCCGCAGCCCGTCTTAAATACAAAGGAAGTTATCTTGTTCCCTAAGAAGCTCTTTAAGGGAACATGTGATTTATAGAAATTTCTGGCACCTAAAATTACTGTTTCATCATCAGTCATCTGCTGTGAGCATTTTAATATATCTTTTGGCAGATGCTGCCCGTCAGCGTCTGCGGTAACTACACCTGAAATATCTTTATCCTGTTGTTGAATATACTGAAATGCTGTTTTGAGAGCAGCTCCTTTTCCTTTATTTATATCATGCTTTAATAATGTGCACTGCTCCAAAGAAGATACTTCACTGAAAACCTTGTCATAATCAGAACTGCTTCCATCATTAACTATAATAATATCTGAAAATCCTTCTTCGATTAATCCTGTTACTGTCGAAACAAGTTTCTGTGTTGGTTTTAATGATGGCAGGACTACGGTTATTTTAAGGCCGTTATCTTTAAATGTCATGATATATCTCTCCTTGCTTATTCTGATAACATATCAGCTACTCGCCATTTGTTATTATACAGCATAAATACCAGCTCAAACGAATCTTCCAAAGTTTTAGTTTCATAATATGTTTTTTGTGTCGCGCTGAAACTCATCTGGCAGGTGAAACATGTTTCACTTATTGGTCTGAAATCAGTAACATTAAGGTAGTTGTACTCTAAAGTCGAACCCATTACCCAGTAAAGGCTTGGAATCGCCGACTTCAATCTGGTTTGTAAAACGCTGTCTTGAATCAGATAAGCGTTTAGAGTTGGGAAGTATCCCCATATATCACCTGTGGCATTAGTAGTGAAATTAATATATACTTTTGCAAAACCCAGAGCATACTGTTCATAATCTGCTTTAAGTTTCTCTGACTCAGAGTAATGGTAAATGATATTCTTCTTATCTGATGCTTCGATTTTTTCTAACGTAAGACCATCTTCTCCATAACACTCAATATTAGGCTCACTGTATAGATTCTCAACGAGATATCTGTTTAGTGGAGGTATTTGTGTATATGTGACTAAGTTGTCAAAGCCGGCATAATATTCTTCACTGTTTTCAATATGCTCTTCTGTAAGCAATATTCCGTTAATATATACCTTTGCTTCTTTAGGAGCAGTTATATTATATGAAAGCGTTTCTTTGATAACTAAGGGATAAACATATTCATTACCAGCTCTGTTTAGTTCTAAGGTTATACCTTTATAGTCCTTTACAAGTATATCAGCTTCTAAGTAAATTCCTGGTATCTCATACCTTTTCCCTGTAGGTCTCTCATCAAAGGGCTGTAGTACATCTTCATAGCCTGAATAAGCAACTGAAATATCGGTAACATATGAATCACTCACTTCTATATCATTAACATAAACATCAGCCAATTTTGGTACTGTTATATTTAAAGTCTTCTGCTTAGGATTAAGTACGGAATCAAGAACAGAAAAGGTGTCTGCCTGCCATAGATTAAATCCGAATTTTGCAGTATTATCACCTTTACTTGTCAGTACAACTTTACATAAATCAGCAGAGTCTGTATATATGATATAGACAGGCAGTGTGTCTGTATATTGGCCGGGCATCTTGCGGTATTTATATTCTTCATTTTTGAGATTTGAAAAAAACAATTGATCATAAATTGTGTTTATATCTTCAAACTCTGATGCTTCAATCTTTTCATTCTCAGTCATCATTGTTCTTATTGTGTTATCATCAACTGTTTTAACAAATTCATTCATAAAGTTTTCTGGTCTGGATAATTCATATGATTTCATGTATTGCCAGAAAAGAGCTAAGCCGATAAGAATGACTACAATAAAGCATGCGGAATATATCGCTAGGCCTTTTATGAATTTCTTTTTTTGTTTTTTTGTCTTCCTGTTATATATAACTGCTTTTTTTTCCATAAATCACCTTACTAAAAATGTAGTAGGCAGAGCTCTGGGCCCTGTTACTGATGCGCAGACATTCATTACTTCACCTTCATATATCATCAGTGTCGAGGATCCACCATCCAGATTTGAAGCATTGACTGCTCCAAAATCCAGCATGATATCCGCTAAATCCCCATATGTAGCGCCTAATGAATTCATACGCCTTCCGTCAACCACCAGCATTAAGACGGCTCCATCGATACGTTGTCCGATTGCAGTTCTGGGATTTAGACCGCTTATAAGGTCCGATTCAAAACTCTGTACTTTTCCATTTATAATCAAAGCAGGTCCGAAACTTACCGCCCATTGGATTTTGGCATCCATTGCTTCTTCTGTTGTCATCATGCCCACATGCAATATACCTAAATTATCAAAACCTGCAACATTGAGTTTTACATTAGGTTCGCCCCAGACTACTTCTCCGTTACATATTACCATACCGTCAGGAGTTCCTTCATGACCGCCTCCAAGAGGATCATAGAAACCTCCTGCATTAATACCGGCAACAGCATCATACTTTTCCACCATTTCG
>Ga0265297_10009747_pt1 | contig 12280 bp, 11 predicted proteins | sample Munlanlwell13791_FD_192502 | JGI IMG/M metagenome (GOLD analysis project Ga0265297, IMG submission 192502) | Leachate microbial communities from a municipal landfill in Southern Ontario, Canada - Leachate well 137-91 | ecosystem: Engineered > Solid waste > Landfill > Unclassified | place...
GCTGTTGCGGGACATGTTCCTGTAAATAGCCGGCTATATTATGAAAAAAGCGGTAATCCTATACTGTTGGATCGTCGCGTTATTGTGACCGGTGATCAGATTGTCGATGCCTCTTCCGGTATGGATCAGGACGGCAGGCCTTCGGTAAATATTTCCCTGAACGGAGTGGGCGCAGCCAAAATGGGTAAATTAACCCAGGCTAACGTTGGCAAGCCTATGGCAGTGGTGTTTATTGAATATAAAGTTGAAACCAAGCTGGTGAACGGACAAAAAGTCCGTCATAAAGAAAAAGTTGAAAAAGTTATCAGCGTAGCCACTATCCAGGGCGTCTTCAGTAGTCGGTTCCAGACTACCGGTTTAGACAGTCCTCAGGAAGCGCGTAACCTGTCGTTGTTGTTAAGAGCCGGTGCGCTGGCAGCTCCCGTTGATATTGTCGAAGAACGCACCGTAGGGCCAAGTTTAGGTCAGGATAATATTGATAAGGGCATGTTGTCTTTTGTCGTGGGCTTTGCGCTGGTTGTGTTGTTTATGGCGGTTTATTACCGGCTGTTCGGCGTGATTGCCAACTTTGCACTGGCGTTTAACGTGGTGATTGTGGTGGCAATTTTGTCGATGTTGCAGGCGACGCTGACCGTGCCAGGTATTGCGGGGATTATCTTGACCGTGGGTATGTCGGTTGATGCTAACGTGTTGATCTTCGAGCGGATTAAAGAAGAAATCAAAAACGGCAACACGCCGCAGTCCGCTATATATATTGGCTATGAGAAAGCCTTTGCAACTATTCTGGACTCCCACTTTACCAACCTGGTGGTCGCTGTGGTGTTGTTTGCTTACGGTACCGGTTCTGTCAAAGGTTTTGCGGTGACGCTGATTATCGGGATTTTATCGTCCATGTTTACCGCCATCACCGGTACGCGGATGGTTATTAACTGGATATATGGCAACCGTAGGGTTGAGAAATTATCTATTTAGTAAAATGTCGGATTACATGCCTTTGGGTAAATCCGGCTTACATGACTTTTACATAGAAGATTAAACATGTTTAAAAAAGATATAAATTTTATGGGGAACCGAAACATAGCGCTGATATTTTCCGCTGTGCTGACGATTATTTCGATAGTAGCGATTGCTGTACACGGTTTTCAGATGGGCATCGATTTTACCGGCGGCACCTTGATTGAAGTGGGGTATCAGAAACCAGCTGATTTAACCGTGCTGCGCAACACGTTGGATGCTGAAGGTTTTAGTGACGCCACGGTTCAGAATTTCGGCACGGCCAAAGATGTCTTGATTCGCCTGAAGCCTCACGAAGGGGTGAGTAGCGCGGATTTAAGTACCAAGGTACTTGAGGCAATCAACAAAAATACCGCAGAGCCGGCAAGTGTGCGCCGTGTTGAATTTGTCGGTCCCCAGGTCGGAGATGATCTGGCTCAGGATGGTTTTTTGGCTCTTTTGTATTCAACAATTTGTATTTTGATTTACATTGCCTGGCGTTTTGAATGGAAGTTCTCTGTAGGCGCGATCATAGCGACTTTACATGATGTTATTGTTACGCTGGGCTTATTCTCTATTTTAGGGTTGGAGTTTGACCTGACGGTATTGGCGGCGGTTCTTGCTCTGATCGGGTATTCCTTGAACGATACTATCGTGGTTTATGACCGTATCCGCGAAAATTTCCGGGCATTAAGAAATAAATCAACCGAAGAAATCATGAACATTTCTGTCAATGTCACGTTAAGTCGTACCATCATGACTTCATTGACAGTATTGTTGGTACTGGTTTCCTTGTTCTTTTTGGGCGGGGAAGTGATCCATAATTTTTCCATAGTGCTGCTTTTCGGGGTGTTTTTCGGGACTTATTCCTCCATTTTTATCGCCAGTCCTGCGGCTTTACTGTTGGGTCTCAGTCCTGAGGATTTGATGATCCCGGTAAAAGAAGGTGCGGAACTGGATAACAGGCCTTAACCACTCAGGTATTTTCAAAATACAGCGGCTGATCAGGTATAATTAGCCGCTTATAAATATTTATTCAAACTAGGAGTTTTAAAAAAATGGCGATAGAACGCACTTTTTCAATCATTAAACCAGACGCTGTAGCAAAAAACGTAATCGGTGAAATCTATAGCCGCTTTGAAAAGAACGATTTAAAAATCGTTGCTGCAAAAATGCTGCATTTGACTAAAGAACAGGCCGAAGGTTTTTACGCAGAACACAGCGAGCGCGGTTTCTTTAATGATTTGGTCGCATTTATGATTTCAGGCCCTGTCATCATGCAAGTGCTGGAAGGTGAAAATGCAGTTCTTAAGCATCGCGAAATAATGGGTGCAACCAACCCTAAAGAAGCGGCTGCCGGAACAATCCGCGCTGATTTTGCTGCAAGCATTGATGAAAATGCTGTGCATGGCTCAGATGCAGTCGAAACCGCTCAAAGGGAAATTGCTTTCTTTTTCTCAGACAATGAAATCTGTGCTAGAACCCGTTAAGCCTAAAGCTATAAATTTGCTCGATTTCGACAGAAAGGGCCTTGCGGCCTTTTTTGTCGAGTTAGGTGAAAAACCATTTCGGGCGACACAACTGCTTAAATGGATTTATCAGGAAGAAGTCGAAGACTTCGACCTGATGACCAACTTAAGCAAGTCCTTGCGCGTTTATTTAAAAGAACACTGCTACATAGCAACGCCGGAAATCGTGATTGAACAAATCGCAACAGACGGCACGCGTAAATGGGCGTTGCAAACCAGTTGTGGCAACAGAGTAGAAACTGTATTTATTCCTGAAGAGGGACGTGGCACTTTATGCGTATCATCGCAAATCGGCTGCGCCCTGGCTTGCACCTTTTGTTCTACTGCCCAGCAAGGCTTTAATCGTAACTTAACAACGGCAGAGATTATTGGTCAGGTCATTGTTGCGCAAAAACGCTTGGGTCCAGAAAAGAAAATCACCAATGTTGTCATGATGGGTATGGGCGAACCGCTGCTTAATTTTGACAATGTAGTCGCGGCCATGAACCTGATGATGGATGATTTTACCTTTGGACTGTCCAAGCGCCGGGTGACCATCAGTACCTCAGGCGTCGTGCCGGCCATGCATCGGTTAACGCAAGTTTGTGATGTCAGCCTTGCAGTGTCTTTACATGCCGTGACCGATGAGTTGCGCGATGAATTAGTCCCCATCAATAAAAAATATCCATTAAAGGAGTTAATGGAAGCATGCAGGGAAAACGCAAAAATTGCACCTCGGCGCACGATTACATTTGAATATGTCATGCTGGATGGTATTAATGATTCGGTTCAGGATGCGCGGGGATTAATTAAGTTATTAAAAACCGTACCATCAAAAATCAATTTAATACCATTTAACCCGTTTCCAAATTCGGCTTACCGTTGTTCCAGCAAAGAAGCCATTCATCGCTTCAAAACGCTGTTAAATGACGCGGGATTAGTCACTACGGTTAGAAAAACGCGCGGCGAAGATATTGATGCAGCCTGTGGCCAGTTGGTGGGGCAAGTTGAAGATAAAAGCCGTAGACACCTGAAAATTAAACGAGTAGATTCCGAGCATGCAGCCTGACACATTAAAAAAGATCACTCGATTTACTGTTGGTTTGCTTTCGGTCGGGCTAATTGCCTGTGCTTCCACTGGCGAGAATAGTGTTAAAAGCGGTGGTGCTGAAAATGTGCATTTGCAATTAGGGGTGCGATATCTCAGTTTGAATAAGCTGGAAATAGCGAAAGAGAACTTGCAGCAGGCAATAAAGGATGATTCAGGTAATACCCAAGCACATAATGCGCTGGCTTTTTTGTATGAAAAATTAAATCAAATTGACGAAGCCCGGGATCATTATGAAACTGCTTTGGATTTGGCTCCTGATGATCTGGGCGTGCAAAATAATTTTGGCCGTTTCCTCTGTGAACGTGGCGAATTCGAAGACGGTATGGCTTTATTGGAAAAAGCCAGTTCTAATCCATTAAACGATAGACAGTGGTTGGCGTTAACAAATGCCGGACGTTGCCAAATGGCAATGGAGCAAAAACACAAAGCCGAAGCTTATTTCAGGCAAGCGTTGCAATTAAATAACGCCTACGCGCCGGCATTGCTGGAAATGCAAAAAATTACTTATCAAAATGGCGATTTTTGGGCGGCAAAAGGGAATTTGCAAAGGTATCTGGGTGTAGCATCCCACACACCTGAAACCTTATGGTTTGCAGCACAAACGGAGCGGGCATTAGGTAACAACGAGCTTGCAAATGAATACAAAAACTTATTGCTGGAAAAATTTCCACTTTCAAATGAAGCAAAAAAAATCAAGTCTGTTCTGTAGCAAAGGTCTGTATTAAAAATCATGGCAAATAATATCCAAGCAATTCGCGGGATGCACGATGTGCTTCCCGAGCAGACGCCACTTTGGCAGTATGCAGAACAAATCATCAGAGATGTGCTCGGGGCTTATGGTTATAGCGAAATCCGGTTGCCCATCGTAGAAAAAACAGAACTATTCAAGCGCTCTATTGGTGAAGTCACTGACATTGTCGAAAAGGAAATGTACACCTTCGATGACAGAAACGGAGATTCCTTAACCTTGCGTCCTGAAGGCACTGCCGGCTGTCTCAGAGCCTGTCTGGAGCATGGCTTATTGCATAATCAGGTACACCGGTTATGGTATTACGGGCCGATGTATCGTCATGAGCGCCCGCAGAAAGGCCGTTATCGCCAGTTTTTTCAACTGGGCGTTGAAACTTACGGCATGTCCGGGCCTGATATCGATGCCGAATTGATTTTAATCATCGATCGGTTATGGAAAAAACTGGGCATACGCGATAAAGTCCGGTTACAGCTTAATTCATTAGGTACCATTGCCGAGCGGATGGTTTACCGGGAAAGCCTGGTGGCCTATTTTCAGGAGCATCTGGATCTGTTAGATGAAGATAGTTTGCGTAGGCTGGAAACAAATCCACTGCGGATTCTGGATACCAAAAATGCGGCGATGAAACAGGTTGTCGCCAATGCACCTGATTTGATGGATTATCTTGGCGATGAGAGTCGTCAGCATTTTAAGGCAATAACCACGATATTAGATGATCTGGGCGTAGGCTACGAAATCAATTCCAGATTAGTGCGTGGACTGGATTATTACAGCAAAACTGTTTTTGAATGGGTTACTGATGAATTGGGTTCGCAGGGTACTGTTTGTGCCGGTGGACGCTATGATGGTCTGATAGAACAGTTAGGTGGCAAGCCAAATCATGCGGCTGGTTTTGCGATGGGCATGGAGCGTTTGTTGGCATTGATGGAAACACTGGACAATATCCAGCTTGCAAGACCCGTTGATGTGTACATGATCCGTGTAGGAGAAAAAGCAGAACAGGAAGGATTACGTTTTGCTGAAACCATCAGAAATGAGTTTCCGGGATTAAAATTACAGGTTAACTGTGGCGGAGGCAGTTTTAAAAGCCAGTTTAAAAAAGCCGATAAAAGCGGCGCCGAATTTGCCATTATTCTGGGCGATGATGAAGTCGATCGTGGACAGGTCAGCATTAAATCCTTACGTAATAATGAGCAAGAACAGCAGGATATGGCTCAGCATCAGGCGATAAATTTTTTGCAAGATTATCTATAGGTCGGGGTTTGCCTATAAGGCAAAAGAGCGCACAGTAACCCGGTAACTCTTTTTTAAAAACATTAATATAGAGAAAAACAAGTGGAAATTTACGATACAGAAGAAGAACAGGTTGAGGCGCTAAAAAGTTGGTGGAAAGAGAATGGAACCTCTACTATCCTAGGCTTGGCAGTGGGTGTTGCTATTATTCTGGGTTGGAATTATTGGCAAGGTCAAAAGAAGGAGCAGGCGGTGCAAGCCTCAGCGATTTACGATCAGTTGCTCAAAGCCGTGGACGATGACTCCAAGGATGGAGGAGGTAGAGCAACGCAGGAAGCGGTTGCCGGAGATAAAAAAGACACCATAGATAAGTTGGCTGGACGTATACAAGAGCAATTTGGTGCTACGGAATATGCAGCATACAGCGGCCTTTTACAGGCAAAATTAAAAGTTCAGCAAGGTGATTTTGCTGCAGCAAAGGGCATTCTGAAGAATGTTGCGGCAAAGCCGAATAAAGAACTGAGTAATATTGCCACGATAAGACTGGTGCGTTTAATGCTGGCCACTGGTGAATATGAGCAGGGTTTACAGTTAATTAACAATGTTGATGCGGAAGCAGGATCAAGTTTCTCAGGCAATTATGATGAATTAGTGGGTGATTTGTATGTGGCCTTGGATCGCCTGGATGAAGCGCGTACTTCGTATCAGAATGCCTTAAGAAACGGACACCAATCGCCGCTGCTACAATTTAAAATTGATGATCTGACCGCACAAGAAAAGGTAGTAAGTCAAAAATAATGCGCCTGCTTACGCTTTTATTGCTTTTTATTGCCTTAACAGGCTGTGCAGCTGTTGATACCCTTGGCGAGTCTGTTTCCGGTATTTCAAATTACTTTAGTGGCGGTGAAGATAATGCTGATCCACCGAGTCCTTTAGTTGAGTACACCCCCGAAATCAAAATCGAAGTGCTCTGGAAGGAAACAGTAGGCGTAGGGGCAGATGAACAATCTTTAAAACTGGTTCCAGCAATAGGTTATGGAAAAGTGCTGGCAGCGGATCGGGAAGGATTGGTGCAGGCCAGAAGTTTAACTACCGGTGATCTGCTTTGGGAAACTGAAACTGAAGTCAATTTCTCCAGTGGGCCGGGTCTGGGTGCTGGAATCGTAGTGTTGGGTTCCAGTGATGCAGAAGTTGTTGCCTTGAACATTGAAACCGGCGAAGTACTATGGAAGGCCAAGGTATCCAGCGAAGTGCTTTCGATCCCGGTTATTGCCAATAATATTGTGGTGGTTCGTACCACGGACGGCGCAATTATAGCTCTTGATGAAAAAACCGGCGGCAAGCGCTGGAGTTACGAGCGTAGCGTACCAGCGCTAAGTATACGAGGAACAGGTTCGCCAATTATTGTTGAGGGTAACGTGATTGCCGGCTACGATAACGGAAAATTACTTGCGTTGCGATTATCTGATGGCAAGTATGTTTGGGAAACCAGTTTGGCTATTCCAACGGGACGTTCTGAAATTGAAAGGCTGGTGGACCTGGATGTTGATCCTATCGCGATTAACGGTGTGATTTACATTGCCGGCTATCGAGGTGGCGTAGGCGCCGTCTCAGAATCGGATGGTGAGGTGTTGTGGCGTAACGAAGCCGTTTCTTCCTATTCGGGTTTGAGCAATGATTACCAGTATTTATATTTAACTGACCCGGAAAGTCATGTTTTTCAATTAGATCAGCGTAGTGGCTCGTCCTTGTGGAAGCAAAAGGATTTGCATGAAAGAAAACTAACAGCCCCCGTAGCTTATCAGAATTATGTTGTTGCGGGTGATTTTGAGGGTTATGTGCATTGGTTTAGTACTAGTGATGGCAGGCAGCTTGGTCGTGTACAAGTGACTGATGGTCCAATTGATGCTAGGCCTATCGTGGCAGATAATGTTGTTTATGTGTATGCAAAAGACGGCACGCTTGCCGCTCTAACAATCCGGTAAAAATATGTTACCTGTAATAGCCCTGGTGGGGCGACCTAATGTTGGCAAGTCCACATTATTCAATTATTTAACACGTAGCCGTGACGCCTTGGTTGCTGATTTTTCTGGATTAACCAGAGACAGGCAATATGGCCGGGTAAAGCTGGGGCATCGCCCTTGTCTGGTTGTTGACACCGGCGGCATAGCCGACGACGCTGAAGGCATAGAAAGCTTTGCCAGAAAGCAGGTGCAGATTGCGCTGGAAGAAGCCGACATCGTGTTCTTTATGGTTGATGCGCGAGAAGGACTTAGCGCTTCCGATAAAGTTATCGCCGATACCCTTAGAAAACTCGATAAACCGGTAGTCCTGGTTACGAATAAGGTTGACGGTCTGGATGCCAATATTGCGGCATCAGATTTTTATGCATTGGCTCTGGGAGAGCCTGTACAAATTGCGGCCTCACATGGAAGAGGCGTGCCTGAATTATTGGCAAGGGTTGATGAATTATTGCCACCTGGTGATGAAGAAGTCGTCGATGAGAACAACAAAGGCATCGGTATCGCCGTGGTCGGAAGGCCGAATGTCGGCAAATCAACGCTGGTTAACCGGTTGCTAGGTGAAGAGCGGGTTATCGTATTTGATGAGCCGGGCACGACGCGCGACAGTATCTATATTCCGTTTGAACGCAATGGCAAGATGTACACCCTGGTGGATACAGCCGGTATGCGCCGCAAATCCAAAGTGGATATGGCGATCGAAAAATTCAGCGTCATTAAATCGCTACAGGCGATAGAAAAATCAAATGTGGTCATCTATTTAATAGATGCTCGAGAAGGCATCACCGATCAGGATGCGCATTTATTAGGACTGGTTCTTGAGGCTGGGAGAGCCTTGATTATTGGCCTGAACAAATGGGATGGTATCAGCGCGGATCAGAAAGAAACCATCAAGCGGCAACTAGATGTAAAGCTGTCATTTCTTGATTTTGCAGAAAAACATCCGATTTCAGCGTTGCATGGCAGTGGTGTCGGCAAGCTGTTTGATGTCGTTCAGGAATTGTACGAATCGGCAATGCTTGATATGACTACGCCGGTGTTGACAAGAATCCTGAAAGAAGCCACCACAGCGCATCAACCCCCGATAGTGAATACACGTCGTATTAAATTAAAATATGCGCATCAGGGCGGACGGAATCCGCCCGTCGTGGTTATTCACGGGGTGCAAACGGATGTATTGCCAGAATCGTATAAGCGATATTTAATGAACTATTATCGTGACAAGATGGGACTGGTTGGGACACCCATACGTCTGGTGTTTAAGTCGCCAGTCAATCCGTTTCACGGCCAGAAAAACAAGCTGACCGAATGGCAAGTTAAAAAACGTGAACGCTTGATGAAGCGAGTGAAAAGTAAAAAGCAATAGTTCGCACTTGTTAATAAAAAAATTAAAGGGGAGTAACTCATGGCTACAATTACATTTCAAGGCAAACCTTTGCATACCTGTGGTGAATTACCCGCAATAGGCAGCACTGCGCCGGCATTTTCATTGGTAAACAGTGCGTTAGTGGATGTTACTTTGGCAACCTATGCAGGTAAAAAGAAAGTACTGAATATCGTGCCTAGCCTGGATACGCCAACCTGCGCGGCTTCAACGCGTAAATTCAACCAGAAAGCATCGCATCTGGATAATACCGTTGTTTTGGTTGTTTCTGCCGACCTGCCTTTTGCACAAAGCCGCTTTTGCGAGACGGAGGGCTTAAAAGATGTTATTCCCCTGTCCACCTTCCGTTCCAGTTTCGCCAATGATTACGGCGTAAACATCGTTGATACCTTTTTGGCGGGCTTGACCGCCAGGGCAATTGTTGTCATCGATGAGAATGACAAAGTGATCTACACGCAGTTAGTCAATGAAGTCGCCAACGAACCTGATTATGAAAGCGCACTGGCTGTGCTGGATTAAGGCGACTAATTTCAGGCCAAACAAAAAAGTCGTTTTAGCTTTCATCGCCACCAAACTTAAATTGATCCAGCAGTTCTGTTCTTTACAAGATTACTAAGATTTACTCTGCTTCTATGTTCTATAAGGGATTTAGTAATTCTGATTACATCTTTGGAATACTTTTTAGACGCTGATGTTTCGTAAGTAAGGGAATGTTTATCACCAAGGTCACGAAGAACGCGAAGGTTAAAAGAGTAACGCTTTTTGGTGTTATACAGAATGTAGGTCGGGCAACAGCTTTTCGTTGCCGGACCTACAAGGCTCCTGTTCTACTAACTTAATTTAACAGGTTTGCTGTTGCCGTCATCCAGATCTAATGTCATTATGCTGTTTTCCTCATTTAGTAATGGGGATAATTTCCGCTTAAGGGCCAAGGTCCAACTGCATATTGGCCCGGTGGATTACACCTTATCGCGTTGCAGCAAAGAGAGATTAATTGACATCAATCTGTTTGCCATCTTCGATCATCCGGTTTCCGCGCTCAACTTTGGCTTTGCCTTGCTCAACAAGTAGTGTGCCTTGTTCCCATTCTGTATTGCCTTCTTTAATCAGTTCATTTCCTCGATCAACCATCTGGTCGCCTAGTGTTGGGGCGCTGGAGCATCCTGCCAGTAACGCAATGATTGTTGATATCAGTATGATGTTAAGTTTTTTCATAACCCTTCTGGTTGTTGTTTATATCAATTGAGATTTTATTGTACAGATACCAGTCAACGATTAAAAATGTAATTGATCAGCATAAGATTGCATTGCATTGCATAAGAAAACGGTAAGGTGCAGTCCATAGTTGTAACTAAATATCCTTTAGCAAACGATTATGTTCAGAGGCTTCCATCAACTCCCTGAAATGGTTGACTGCATTCATAAGCAGTGGCTCCTGATTGATATCCGGCAGATGATTTTGTCCATACTGTTCAAGTGCGTTAATAACATAAGCTATAGTGAGTATATTGATATCGATGGCGGGCTGGTAAACCTCATCATCTTCGTCCTGATTTTTAAACTCGACAATAATATGACATGCCACTAAATTTGATAAAACGGGCTGGATAAATGCAATCGGTATAACCAGTTTTGCCGCTATTTCTGCCGCAGTTAACGGATTATTCAATTGAATGAAATTATTGATAATCAGGTGGGTTGTTTGCAGGGCAATGACTTTTTGCAGTGAGAAACTTAAATCAGAAAACCGGTTATTGTTTCGATAAATCTCATAATTCTGTAGAAAGAAAGCCACCTCAGAACCAAATAGGATAATCATCCAGCCAGTTTGTAACCAGATGACAAATAAAGGTAACGCTGCAAAACTGCCGTAAATTGCATTATAACTCGACACGCCAATCTGTAGGCTTAGGTAAACCCACTGCAACAGATGATACATAATACCGGTAACAACACCGGCAATTATGCCTGCCCTGAAATTGATTTTATGATTGGGCATGAAAATAAAGGTAAAGGTAAATAATCCGATCATCAGCACCAAAGGCAACAAGCCCAGTGCTTTAATGACCAGCCAAGTGCCAAATTCCGGTAACTCAATAATTGTAATTAGCCAGGTTATCTTTGTGTTCAGGAGGATCGTAATACTGCTGGAGGCTATTAATATAACGGGCGCCAACAACATTAGAGATAAGTAATCGCTGAATTTACGGCTTATTGATCGTCCTTTGCCTATTTTCCAGATGTGGTTGAATGACTCTTCGATATTACCAATTACCTTGATAATGGTCCAAAACAGGACGGCAATGCCAATCCCGGCAACAATCTCGCCTTTAGTGCTGTCCAGCAGGTTTTGTGCAAAACTGATTAGCTGTAATACCAGAGCATCCCGCTCCGGCGCTTGCTCGATCAAACGTTGCTCCAGCATCTTTTCAAAACCGAAACCCTTGGCGATACCAAACAGCATCGCGATGACGGGCACTATCGACAATAGGCTGTAGAGCGTTAACGCGGATGCCCGTAGCGGGCAGAGATCTTGAGTAAAACCCTGGACAGATAATATAGCTATTTTTAGCGCCTTAATTACTGTCGCTTTAAATGGCGGAAGACTTTTCTCGTGTAACAGCCAAATATCTTCTTTAACAAAACTGATTATATTAAGTCCCATCGGCTGATTTTATGCTCTTGAATTAAGGATAATTTTTTTAAACAGGTGAGGTAGTACAAAAATACGCTAATGACGCATAAAAAAGCAAGATATAGTGGTGTATGAACTGACCTTCATTCTTCTTGTTTGCGTGACAGGTATTGGATTATGGGTCGTTACGGACATGCTCAGTCGCCAGATAAATTATCACAGCTGAAATTGAGCAACGCCACAATAAAACAGTGTGGTAACTTGGGTTAAGCAATGAGAAACCCAATGTTTATGGGTGAATTGCAGGGATTTCGTACTATCTAAAAACGAGATATTTCTAACTTACACTCGTCGCGGTCAGGTAGGAAGCCAGTGGATGTGCTGTCGACTGCATTCCCCACATCCCTGTGGGTTATGCAGGTGGTAGAGTAAAGCCGGTAACAACTGCCGAGGTCCGAAGCGAATCAATCGCGAACTGCGCTTCGCTGTGTTCGGCACATTGAACGGTGCTAAATTATTTAACTTTAATCAGTTCCTTGTCACCGCTGGAGAAGTGACATTTGCTTACGGCGAAGTTGTCGCAAGCTTTCGATTCTTCCACTTTCGCGCCGTTCGGGCTAAGTTTGATTTTTAGCTCACAGAAA
>Ga0265297_10009748_pt1 | contig 12278 bp, 14 predicted proteins | sample Munlanlwell13791_FD_192502 | JGI IMG/M metagenome (GOLD analysis project Ga0265297, IMG submission 192502) | Leachate microbial communities from a municipal landfill in Southern Ontario, Canada - Leachate well 137-91 | ecosystem: Engineered > Solid waste > Landfill > Unclassified | place...
ATACGATAAGTTTCGGCGATGCGCTTCCCCGCTGCTTCTTCAATCTGACCACGTTCCTGGAGCAATCTCTTTTCGATGGTGATTTCCATTTCCTTTTTTTCGTCCAGAAGCTGACGTTGTTTTCTGACTAAGTCTAACTCTACTGACCGCAAATCATCAATTTTTTTATCTTTTTGGGCCAATTCTTCATTAAACTGCTTTTGCAGGTCCAGCTTTACACTGTTTTCCAGCTCTTTGTGGAGTGCTTGCGTGAGTTCAAATGTCTTTCCGCAGCCAGGGCAAACTACTGAAGTATCTATCATTGATTTTCGGCGGTAAAGTAAGTGGGAAGGTGTTCGGAGGGGACAAGATTGGCAGGTGCCGGAGTTAGAAATTTACGATCAGAGGGAGTTAGAGCGACAATGTCCCCTGCCCCCATGTGACGTTCTGATGTGACATCGACAATTTCAAAGAGTGAGTGGGTAGGAAGCAAGTCGCCGGTAAGTTTGAAGTTTTTTCCGGTGCCGAGAAATTTGAGGGCGGAGCCTTTGTTTAAAGTTACGTAATCCATTATTTTCCAGTGAGATGGTGTAAATACTTTATGAACTAAAGCCACATTCAGTTTGGATGCGGTTTGAATTAACTGGTTTGGATATAAGTAGCGGGGGTTAATTTTCAGTAATAATTTATCAATGATGTTGGGATGATCCATAGTGCAGTGGACAGAAATAAAAGTTAATGCTAACATTATCTCATCATGGCGACCAGAAAAAAAGTCAGAGCTCCGGAAAAGATGACGGAACCGGAAATAGTTATGCCGGTTGTGACAAAAAGTGAAGGAAAGAGGCGGTATTTGTTGATAGGGATAGCTTTGATTTTGGGAATTGGGTTTTGGCTATATAAAACCAATAATTTTCCGATAGTTGCCGTAGTGGGAATGAGACCGGTGACCAGATTTGAAGTAAACCGTGAACTTTATAAGCAAAGCGGAAAGTCAATGGTCGATAATCTGGTAACAGAGATTTTGATTAATAACGAATTAAAAAGGTCCGGTGTTGTCATAACAGATACCGAGATGAACGAAAAGATCGATACTATAAAGCAGTCGTTGGGTGAGGGTCAGGATTTGGAATCGCTGCTTGCACAACGAGGGATGACGTTGGATGACGTAAAGAAACAACTTAGATTGCAAATGGGAGTGGAGAAACTACTGGCTTCTAAAGTAGCCCTGACGGATGACGAGATAACTAAGTTTGTGACCGAGAACGGTCAATATTTAACGGCTACGACCGAGGCCGGAAAGAAAGATGAAGCTATTGCCGCCTTGAAGCAACAAAAGACCCAGACTGAGGTGACTGCGTGGGTTCAGGATTTGAAGAATAAAGCTAAGGTATGGTATGCAGAACCAGACTCTACTTCAGTGGTTCAGTAAATTCTTCTTTCCTTAAATTATAGAGTTAAAATCTATTTTATCTCAAATTCTGCGAGATGTTTCCATTCGTTAGGATTTTGAGTACTTGGAGTTATCACTAACTTTGAAACTTCGAATGAAATATCTTTGAGGAGACCTACTTCAGAAACTATTTTTTCTCGGGCCTTCATATCATGATCTCAATATATAAGACTTATGCGTGGCATAAAGACATTGTTGTCTACCTTATATATTTCTTTTGCTAATATATTTGCATTCATAAGTGCAGCTGTCACTTTTACTCTGACGAATACCGATTGAAAATAAGAAGTTATTGAGTAAATTGAAAAGTTGAGAGGATTTCATTGACAACTTTATTGTCATCAATATTTTTATAGTTTGATATCGTAAAAACTAAATATTTAGTTTGATTGGCAACTTTTAGCCAGCAAAAAGTAGTTATCCCATCATCAGTTGTTCCACATTTTGCTAATTCTGTTCCAACATTCCTTTCTTCGTCAAAATTAATATTTTTTGATACGTTGACTGTTGGAGTTTCTTCAATATCAAATCCAACTGCACTTTTTGAAATATCAGGCTGATAATTTAATCTGACATATTTTGTGGTTTCATCTGCCGGTTTAGCGTCCATTAGTCCATAATTTATCACTTCCCAGTCTGTGGGATATTTGATGGAGTATTTTGCAGAAATATTTAAATATACTTTCCAGTTGGTTGATGGTTTTACGGCAGGTGTTTTTTGTGTTGGAGCATTAGTTGTCACAAGCGACGACGTTTCTGTGGGTGTGGGAATGATAATCCCTTTCTTGGTTCCAAAGTAGTACGAACCAATAATTGCGACTAAAGCGATAATGATAATAATTAAAATTGGGACAAATCCTTTTTGTCTCATAATTTATATTAACACAATAACCTCTTTATCTTTATATAGATATCAAATGCTGCGGGTCTGGGACGAACTTGGAACCTATTTAGTTAAATAACTAGATATCTTTATTTCAATTCGATTGAGAATTTCCAAATGAAGGTTTTTCATAAATTCATTCCAAATCATATATGGATGTTTAAATTCTTTAATAGTCTCTATTATCTGATTGGGTTCTTTGTGAATTTGCTCTCGATATCTTCTCAACGTAACTTCCACTGGAGTCATTAAATCAACAATATCAGGTGTAATTTTATCTACAGCTTTTGCAAATCTAGCTGTATCAGTTTTTCTTTCTTCCATGTCTATATAATACGGTTTTAAAACGTCAGGTAATAATTTCAATGCTTCGGTCATTTCGTTGTTCTTGTCTCCAGTTTTTACAAAAGTTATTTCGTCTCCTACCGTTAGTTCCCCAATATCATGAATTGCAAGCATTATTAGCGCTTTACCTAAATCAACATCTTGGTTGTTGATATAAGGATAAATTGCTGTGGCGACAATGGGTAAACTACCAGAATGTTCAATTAAAGGTTCTCTAACTAATAAATCATTACACTCGTATTTATAATCCGGAACCAATTTTAGTACTTTTTCTAAATGATAAGGTTGGGTGCTACCTCTATGTTCATTAGAATAACCTTTGTAAAGAAATATAATTTTATCTATGGCTTCTTGATATATATCACCCATGCATTAATCATAACAAATTGGATTCAAAAAGTCGGTGCTGCGGGGCTAGGAGTCGAACCTAGAATACTCAGATCCAAAGTCTGATGTCCTACCATTAGACGACCCCGCAATAATAAATAAATTGTTAAACAAGCGGTCGCTTCGCGAGTCCTACCATGACGCTACGCTTCACGCTGGCGCTAAGACGACCCCGCAATATACTCCAATTTTACCATCAAACCGGTATCTGTAGTAAAATTAAGCAGGATTGGGCGCCTGTAGCTCAACGGATAGAGCAATTCCCTTCTAAGGAAGAGGTTGCAGGTTCGATTCCTGCCAGGCGCGCATTTAATATTCGGGTTCGTAGCTCAGTTGGTAGAGCAGCTCCCTCTTAAGGAGACGGTCGTGGGTTCGAATCCCACCGAGCCCACAAATAAACTTCAAGATTTGTTAATCCTCCTGCGGAGGATGGTCGTGGCTAGGAAGATACGAATCCCACCGAGCCCACAAAGTTACCCTTTCTAAGGCTGTGTGGGGAGTTTTGAAGCGTGTTAGGTTCTTTTTCTTTATTGCAGACTACATCCCGATTTTTGCGACAAGTCCTGTAGACTCATTTCCCCTTCTACCCGACTGCTGTCTGCAAATGTCCAGGTAGGATAACCATTGATGGACAGCTCTGTACATTTTTTGGTTTCAATCGTGCATTCTACATAAGGAACATATTTAAACGAGGTGCCGAAGGCTTTTTTTGTATTCTGGCAATGCGGACACCAATAAGCTCCGTACATGGTAACTTTTTTTTCAGCTAAACATTTGGCGAAATTGTCGTATTGGCCGTCCTGAGGACCATTGGATTTGGTGGCGAACCAAACTCCCCCACCCAAAAGCAACAATGTGATAAAAACTATGGTTGAAAGCACTGTTTTACTCATTATTCCTTACAACAATCTACCAATTTTGAGACAATATCTTCATAAGTCCATTCGGTGTCGGAAGAAGATGGTTTTTTGTGCACGTCTTTTAAATCTATCAGTTTTAACCTGACACCCCAAAACAGGGTATATATTTTGTAGGCGGTGGCGAACATTTTTTTGGCTTCTTTGTCTTTTTTTAGAGTTTGAAGTTTGGTTGCAACTTCCATAATCCGCATTGTAGTACCCAAAAGATGTTTGGATATACACCAGGTTTCACCCTCATGTTCGTCGATCATTCTGCCCAGCAGTTCTTTTCTGATTTCCCTGGTTTGGTTAAGTAAATCCAGGTAACTATCTTTACCGGTTTTTTGGGAAGTGAAGAAAAAGTGCTCTTCGAGGCTAATAAGATTCATAACCGCCAGAGAAAGATCTTCTTCCAGTGATAAATCGAACGAGTTGTCATTTTTCAATGATTCGACTTTTGTTAATATTTTTTGGAAGCTGTCGTCTATGGTTGCCATAAGTGTTACAGTGCCAATATTATACCTCCCAGGACAATCATCACAACTGACGCAATGATGTCAGCTCTTTTGGAATTAGATTTTTTCCAGGAATTTACTTTTGTTTGCAATTTCGGATGACTAACAGTGAGAAGGAGAATGACCAACGGAGAAACAAAAATTAAATTGTAATAAATGAGATACAGTGCTCCGGAGAAGAAAGTGGATTGATCATGGAGTAAGGTGAGGATCAACAAATATGGTCCTCCCGTACAGGGAAACTCAAATAATCCCACAACAATCCCCATAGTAAACATAGCCAGATATGTGCCTTTATTCAATAATTTTGCTATTTGAGGTTTAATAAAGGTAGGAATGGCTAAGTGAATGGGGAAATCAGGAATCAGTCTTTCCGCCAGGCTGATTATTCCGACTAAAATTATTGCAATAGCGCCGAAGTGAGAAATGGCGCGGGGAATTCCGAAAAAGGTTAACGCCTGTAAAACTCCAAGTCCGATCACGATGTAGGTCAGGAAAATTCCTAAGATATAGGTTCCGGCAATCAAAATTATCTGACGGGGATTTTTTTTGAGGCTAACAAGGAATCCGATAGTGAGGAGAAGTACCGACAAGGCACAGGGATTGACGCTGTCTGCGAGAGCGGCAATGGTGACGACAGGCAGGGTTAAGTTTGGCATGGTTTAATATAATCCCCGATTAATTGCGGGTCAAGGTATAGTTTTGCGGATTAAAAAGAAAAATGGCGGCAACCTCTTCCGATAAAGTTTTTTGAAAGTCGAGATATAATTCTCTTCTTTCTTCGGAATCAAATGTTTTACGACCGTCTTCAAGTTTTTTATCTATTCTGGGGTTATTTATTCCCGTGAGGTTTGTGCTTTTGGTTGAATGCCAATAATTGTACTGATCCGGATCGGGGGGTATGGACTGGGCGATTAGTAATACCTGAAAATTGTCGGGGATATCCTGAATTACCTGGATATCTATTGAGATACCAAGTTTTTCCCAATCCGATTTGATATATTCTGCATCCTTTAAATACGCGGTGGTGGTGGAAAGAATTATTTTTTGGGGTACTTTTTCGACTTTTTGCAATAATGTCTTGGATTTCTCAAAATCCAGATCAAAGTGACGAAGATCGGGGTCGTAAACCCATGACTGCGATGAAATCGGGCCAAAAACCCGATTTTGCCACCTAGATTTGTCCAAGGCGTAAGCTAGGGACATGCGGAGATTTTTACCTGCTGTTCCCTGAAAATTAGGATCCTTGGTGTTGAAAAAAACTGCGGTATACCTGTCGCTTTGAACTTTGGGAACGATACTGACATTCGGCCAGTTTGCAAGTTCACCAAGTTCCTGCAGATCGGAAATTTCATCAACTATGCCTAATTTAAAAGCGGTGCGGGCAGACCCCTCGGATTGGTAAAAAAAGTATTGAAGTCTTGGTAATCGACTGGAAATATTCGTGGGTGATAAGGAGAGCGATTCTAAATACGGTCCGTTTTTGCGGTAGGATTGTATTTTATAAGGGCCAAGTCCGTAGTATTCAAGTTTGGGAAATAATCCTGAAGTTTTGGAAGTTTTGAAAATAGGAGATGACAGGATAGTGGGAAGCGGAGAAAAAGGGTCCTGAAGCTTGATAATTAAGTGTGAAAGGTCCGGATATTCAATTTTTGCGTCGCGAAAATTGTACTTGATATCCTGACTATGGAGCGGTGTGTCGTCTTGCCACCGCAATTGCTCATTTAGGGTAAATATGTAAGTTTTGCCCGAATCAGTGGCCTCCCAAGATTTGGCTACAGCAGGAGACGGTAGACCCGATGGGTCAATTGAGGTCAATCCGATGCTGATTTGCTGTTGCACGGGAAGAGGGAGGGTAGTTAAAGTATAACGACCAACATAGGCTATCTTGTGATTGAAGCGAATTTGAGGCAGGGACGAGATGAATTTGGGAATGAAAAAAAAGCCTAATATACCCAAAATAAGCCCTAACAAAAAAATTCTGATGTATTTTTTTACGAAAGCCAGCAGTAGACGAAAATAAAACCTGATTTTCCTATACATGAGAAGTTTAGATGAATAGTTGAGCGGCAACTGCAGTGATGACAAAAACGGCTGAAAGGGCGATTGTGGCCCGAAAAACAATATATTCCATACCCCGGCGGGAATGATACGTACTGGTCGTCAGACTGCGACCGAACCCGATCCCCTTGGCTTGGAGAAGAATCAGGGTGATAACCACTATGCCGATTACTATTTGAGCAATAATTAGCGTATCCTTCATTTCTTTGGCAATTATACCCTAGTTAATCCTGAAGAAGCCAATACATAAAGTGAAAGATCAAAGTTAAAACTAAAGTAGTAACAACAAAGGCTCCAAAGGCGGAAAAATCTATGGCGGGAATAACCAAATATTTAAGATGCATCCCGGGAAAGTGGAAGGGGTGTATCTGAAGATTGGGAATTAACCAGGTTACCAGGTAAAGGGTTATTAAATTGGCTACCCATCTGAATATGCCTAATGTGAGAAGATGGATGGGTAATAAGAGCAGATTTATAACCGGTTTGACAATGAGGTTGGCCAGCGATATTGCCAGAGCGGCTAAAAGTAAAGTTTGGTAGCCGCCAATATAGGTAACTACCCCGGAAAGTATTTGAATAACCAAATAGACTGAAGCAAGATTTATGGCGAGTGATCTAAGGAAGATACGGATCATGGATTAAGTTTATTATTAACTTTTTTTATCATTTGAGCAAATTTTGAGATCGGTGTTTGTGGTGCAGACGGCGGGAAAAACGATGAGCTTCATCACGCAGGCGTTGCAGTAGTTGTAAGCCCGGATGGGATTTTGGCAGATTTATTTCGGTGTAAGTGTCGCCATGGGGAACAATAAGGGTTTCATCGCGCTTTGCGAGCGAGATAAGACACATACCGGAAGGTAATAGATGTGCAACTGCCGATAGTTGGGGTTTGCCTCCGTCGAGCACAATAAGATCCGGCTTTGGCCAATCGGTATTTTTCAGCCTTCTGGATAAGACCTCTGCCATCATGTCTACGTCGGAATTTGTAACTGACTTTTTGATAGTAAAATGACGGTAGAGATTTGGGGACAATCCTCCGTTTTGAGCGACGGTCATGGCTGCGGTAGCCGAGTCTCCGGAAAGATGAGAATTGTCGTACATTTCTATCCGGTGAAGCGTTGGAATATTCAGAAGTTGGGAAAGTGAATCTAATGACATTTGGCGCAGGTCCTGAGTCAGGTTGGGATTGGCTAAATACTCATCCGGAGGTATGGGAAAAGCCGTAAGAAGTTCCAGTGAATGAAGTTGATTTCTATAGACAGCAGCTAGTTCATAGTTTTGATTTTTTGAAGAGTATTTCATTTGCAGGGTCAGATTTTTCTTAACTGCGGAAAAATGCCCTCTGAGTAAGCTTTTTAGTCTGGAAATATTGTTTTTATATTGAATTTTTTGGTCAGGAGTGGAAATATTGGCAGGACAGGGATGGCATAGGCCTAAATGTGAGTATAAACATGGCCTTTTGAGTGTTCTTTGCGATACACAATACGGAGTTATGTGTCTGAAATGATTGAGAATTCTGGTGGGTATGTAACGATTTAAAAATGGTCCGGATATGGAATTTTTTGGTTCGTGATTAATGACCGGCCTGGGAAATGTTTCGCGGGTAATGTGGATGTAGTACGGGGATTTATCGTCTTTGGAAATAAGGTTGTAAAAAGGCCTGAATTTTTTTATTAAACGAGATTCTAACAATAATGATTCGAGTTCAGATGCGACCTCAATGTGTTCCAGAGTGTGTGATTTTTCAATCATGGCTCTGGTTTTCGGCTCTAATTTTATTTCCGGCTGAAAGTAACTGCTGACTCTTTTGGACAGGTTTTTAGCTTTGCCGACGTAAATGATTGCCCCTTTTTGATCTTTGAAGATATAAACTCCAGGCTTTTGTGGCAGCAAACGCCAGGCTGATAATAATTGCGGAGATAATGAAGGCGAAAATGACATGACTAATGAAAAAAAGATTTGAAGGTATATTATAAGTCAAATTCTGGTCCCCCACTTGAACATTCAGATATTTGGCTGAAAAATCCGGAAAATACAATCCGGAAAAAATTATGGGAAAAGTATAAGTTGAAAATGGAGGAAGTATAGATATGATTTCCGTCGCGGGTGAGGTAACCGACAAATTTTGGGAAGTAATTGAAAGCCTGATATTATAAATTGCAAATCCACTTGGGTTTTTTATTTCCAGGAAAGTAGCTTGGGGGAAAAATGGATAAAAGAAGGATGGTTTTTTCCAGGAAAATTCTGCTTTTGGGTGATTAAAGTCGGTGTATGCTGACGGTTCTACAATGTTTTTAGTCGGGAAGATATAAGAAGACTGAACTGATGATCCACGGATGTTGTAGACGAAGTGGTTGTAGTCAAATTGATCAAAATGACCCAAAGCCGGATCGACGCCGGTCCAAATATTTTTCTCGGTATCCCAAAATTCGGCCCAAGAGTGAGTGCCGGGGTTTGCAAATCCAATTAATTGTCTGGCCGGTATTCCGGCAGACCGACAAAGAGTAATAAATAAGTTGGAATAATCAAGGCTAGGACTATTTTTGGGAATTGAGGCAATAACATAATCATATATGGCTTTAGGAGTTCTATATGTTGCGGCTAAACTTTGAACTTGCGGATCATTGGTAACCCAGTCGGAAGACGGGTACAAGTAAGTTTTGAGTTCTTCAAGAGTGGGAAATTTGCGGAGATCATCGGGAAAAGGTTGGATGTGAAACTGGCCGGAAACAGCAATTCTTTGAGTTTGATTTGGTAACAAAACATATTCTGCCAGCCAATTTCCATCCTGATCAGAGTATATTTTTGGCGGGTGCGGATTTATTGAGGAATAGAAGACGTGCTGATACGGAGTGTCCGGAGGCAAGAGAATTTTTTGGCTTATAGTTTTGGCGGAGGGATTTGTTAACTTGTATTCAAGGTTAAAAGTAAAACTTTGAAAGTCACCAAATGCGGCCTTGATTACGGAATTTCCTACCTGGGATCCGGAAAAGAAGTAAATGTTGTTTTCAGATTTGTCGGGAACAGGATCTATGTCTGCCGGTTTGCCAAATCCATCCGGGACTGAAAGGCTGATAGTCGATTCATCAAAAAGTTCGGAGGTGCTGGTTTTGGGAATGGTTATTTCCCAAACCTGACCCTTGTGAACGGCCGGTTGTCCGGTGTAAGTGAGAGAGAAGTTGAGAGTGTTTCCTTTACCAACAACTTGCTGATTAAAATTTACAGTAATGTGAGTGGTAGAATCGTCACGATTTTCCACAGCGATTTTTAACGGCCCCAATTTATCACGTCCGCTAATGTTTTCAGGTTTTGATCCAAATACCGTAAATTGATAAGAAGTGACATAAGTATCGGAAAGACGATTGGTAAAAGAAATATTTTGAGTGATGGCGGGCACTCCATTTTCGTTGTATACGTAGGCTGTTTTAATTGAAGAAGCAAATTCAGGAGAAGCTTTTACCCGGGAAACATCAAGTGATAAGAAACAATAACCAAACAAGCACCAGGAAATAAGAAACAAGAAGCAAAAACGTTGCATAAAGCTATTTTACTGTACTACTTCGTCCGGACCAAAAAGAATTCTTTTTTGGGTGATAAATGGAGCATAGCTAAAACTTTTAAAACATCATGCGATTGAGATTGATGGCATTTGATAGCGGCAATTTTTTTAGAAAAAACCGATTTTATGTCAAATGATTCATCGATTTCAGATTCCCTGTAATCCGGTGGAAAATATATAAAATAATTTATCGGACGTAAAATGCCCGCCTTGCGGCAATAAAACATGATTTTTTTGAGATAACTTAGCCGTTCAAATAAGTATGAGCAAACCATGGAAACGGTAATGTGGTCGATATGTCCGGAAACACCACGGGGTTCGTAGGTGATGATGGTGTCAGGCCGTTCTTTGTCAAGAATGCCTTTAATTTGTTGGGCTAAGGGGAGATATTGATTATTTGACAAATCGCCGTCTATAAAATCCAAAAAGAAAACTTGTCTGATTCCTAATATTTCTGCGGATTTTTGCAACTCTTTTTTCCTGACATCGTTTGAGGTAACGCAAATAAGATATACTACGCGGGTTTGAGTGAGCAGGGCCAGTGTTCCGGCCGGACCCATGGCCTCGTCGTCAGGATGTGCAAAAATGCCAAATATCGGTTTCATAAATTGATTATATTAAAGATATTTGCCTGTGGGAGAGGTAGAAATTTTTGCCAGGTGGGATGGGGTGCCCTGAGCTACGATATAGCCTCCTTTGTCTCCACCTTCAGGCCCTAACTCTATAATCCAATCTGCGTTTTTAATAACATCCAAATTGTGCTCAATGACGATAACCGTATTTCCGGCTTCAACTAATTTTGTAAGTACATGCAGAAGTTTTTCCAGATCGGCAAAATGAAGTCCGGTGGTGGGTTCATCTAAAATATACAGAGTTTTTCCGGTAGTCCGTTTACTGAGTTCGGATGAAAGCTTGACTCTTTGGGCTTCGCCACCCGATAGTGTGGGGGCCGGTTGGCCCAAACGAATATAATTTAAGCCGACGTCGATTAAGGTTTGTAATTTTTCCGTGATGGCCGGAATGGCCCGGAAAAATTCCAATCCCTGTTCAACCGTCATATTTAAAACTTCGGATATATTTTTGTCCTTATAGCGGACTTCGAGGGTTTCTGAATTGTAACGGGTACCATGACAAACCTCACAGTTTACGTACACATCGGGTAAAAACTGCATTTCAATTTTTATCTGGCCTTCGCCCTGACAGTTTTCACAGCGACCACCCCTGACATTGAAGGAAAACCTACCGGGTTGGTATCCCCTGACCCTGGCTTCAGGGACTAACGAAAAGATATCCCTGATTGGTGTAAACAGGCCGGTATAGGTGGCGGGATTGCTTCTTGGTGTTCTGCCGATCGGGCTCTGATCTACCATGATGACACGGTTTAAAGCAGTTTCGATTCTATCTCCACGTACCTCACCCCCCTGCCCCCCCTCTCCTAGTCTAGTAGAGGGGGGTTTGATGTAAATTTTTTCAAAATTTCCGGGTTTTTCTTTGTGATCGGGATTAAATTTTTGGGCTAAAGCATGATATAAAACGTCGACCAGAAGGGTAGATTTTCCGGAACCGGAAACACCGGCGATACAAATAAATTTACCCAAAGGAAATTCAGCGGTGACATTTTTGAGATTGTGTTGGGAAACTCCGGAGATAACTAAATCTCCCTTTGATCCCTCTTTTGAGAAAGAGGGAGAAGAGATATTAATTTGTTTTTTCCCGGATAAGTATTTACCAGTTATTGATTTTGGATCATCTATGACGTGTTGAGGCAATCCCTGAGAAACCACTTCGCCGCCATGATTTCCGGCTCCCGGACCAAAATCTACCAGCCAATCGGATTGCAGCATCATTTCACGATCGTGCTCAACAACAATAACCGAATTGCCTAAATCACGTAATTTTTTCAGGGTATAAATAAGTTTTTGGTTGTCGCGTTGGTGGAGCCCGATGGAAGGTTCGTCCAGGACATACAAAACTCCTGATAACCCGGAGCCAATCTGAGAAGCAAGGCGGATTCTTTGGGCTTCACCACCAGCTAAAGTATTGGCGGTACGGTTTAGGGTCAGGTAATCCAGACCGACCGAGTTTAAAAATCCCAGTCGTTCTTTAATTTCTTTAAAAATCGGGGTGGAGATGGTAATTTCGCGATCACTTAACAATACTTCACTCCCAAGCTTATTTATAAAATCTAAAGAATTTG
>Ga0265297_10009749_pt1 | contig 12278 bp, 8 predicted proteins | sample Munlanlwell13791_FD_192502 | JGI IMG/M metagenome (GOLD analysis project Ga0265297, IMG submission 192502) | Leachate microbial communities from a municipal landfill in Southern Ontario, Canada - Leachate well 137-91 | ecosystem: Engineered > Solid waste > Landfill > Unclassified | place...
GCTAAAAATATAAGAAAACCCCAGCCAAAACCCTTCCAGCAGTGAATTACTGCAACAGTAGTAAGTGCCGTATTCGGATCTGATAACCAATTATGAGCAAACTGGCCTAGGCCCATCTGCGTAAGGGTTCGGTTAATTACATTGGCTCCGTCAATATCATTAATGATAAAACGCCAAGCCATCCCAACAACGACTTCCGATAATACCGGAGGAATGAAGAAAATCACCCGGTAAAAATTTTTCATTTTTATTTCACGGTCGCAGGCCCAGGCAAGCATGAAGGCTAATATATTTTGCAAGGTCAAGGCAATCAGGGTGATATAGCCTGCGTTCCAAATCGATTGCCACCAGTTTTTGTCTTGTAGGAATATTTCTTTGAAATTTTGCAGGCCCACGAAAACCCGGGTAAAAGAAATTCCGTCCCATTCATAGAGCCCTAATTGAAAAACCCAAACAAAGGGAATAACGTAGAATACGGCAAATATTGATACCGCCGGTAGGATAAAAATATAGTTTTCTAAAGTATTTTTTAACTTCACACTACACCTTCCCTTTTATTCTATTTATTACTAAATTTTTCAATAAAAGAGAGAATTAAGATTTTTTCTTGGCCATCTCGCGTTCCTTGATCTTCTGGACTTCGCTAGCCACCTGCTCCGGGGTTTTTTCTCCGATAATAATCGATTGTATTCCCCGGTCAAGAGCTTCAATCACCAGGGAGTACTCCGAAACTCCCCAGACATTGGGATGAGTTGCGTTGTCGACTCCGCGGGAAAATTGAGCAAGAATATCAGGAATTTTAGATAGGCTGTTTTTATTAGCAGGCAGATTATTCGTCGCTTGAGCAAGATACACCTGTTGTTCCTGGCTGGTCAGCCAAGTAAGAAATTTAACCGCCTCTTCCTTATTTTCAGAACGGGCATTTACCATAAAAGAAGAACCCGCTCCGCCCCAAATAGCCATAGGATATTTTTCAGAAGCTACCGGAGGAAGCATTGCGCCGTACTCAAGCTTAGGATTCATTCCTTTATACACATTTACACACCAGGAGCCGTTAAAAGCAAATACCGCTTTTTCATTTGCAAATAACTGCTCGGCGCTTTTATTGATCATCGTAACAATCCCCTGGGCCAGGATACCCGATTCTTTCATATCCTTAAATACAGTAAATACTTTGATCCAGTCGGGGTCAGTGTAGGAAACATCACCCCTGATAGTAGCCAGCACCTTATCTTTGCCCATGATATTAAAAGCATAATTATTCGCCAGGCAATCAATCAACCAAACCTCTCCCCATCCGGAAACTAATCCCTGCATCCCGGCGGCATTTACTTTAGGGCCGATCTCTAAAAAGTCTTTGAGGGTTTTGGGAGGCTGGTTGGGGTTGAGGCCTAATTGGGAGAAAAGTTTTTTGTTATAAACCATTTCAATGGCCATAACGTCTATCGGCACGCCGAAAATGCCGGGTTTTATCCCGTATGTATTTCCGACGGTAAATTCATTTACTGCTAAAGCTTTAGTAAAAAATGAGTTTTTCCAACTATTGTTGTTGGCCTCCATATAAGAGGTAAGGTCCAGAATATGACCGGCTTTAATAAAAGAGGCAAAATCCCTCTTCTCTCCTAAAATACCGAAGATATCAGGAAGATTGACTCCTTGGCCGGCGGCGCGAATTTTTTGGGAATAGGCATCGGAGGGAGCGTAAAGTTCGAAGTTTACTTTTACTCCGGTTAAAGCTTCATACTTTTTCGCTAACTCTTGAAAGGAGCTATCACGATCAGTCATCCAGTGCCAGACAGTTATTCCTTTAGAGTCACTGCCGGAGCCTGAACAACCAAGAATTGAAAAACAGATAAAAGCACACAAAAGCACGTTCTTAAATAACATCTTTTAAGCTCCTTCCGTTTTTAGTGGGAGATGATCCCTTAGGAATAGATGATAGAAAGACGTAGTATAAGAATTTAACATATTTTATTTATAAGGTCAAGTTTTTTGTTCTAACTGGATCAAGCACGTAATAAACGGGAGATCCCCATAAGATCAGCCCTTTCCAGCTCAATTCCTGAGTGCCAGCCTTTTGTCCCGCTAGTCCTGGACCATACCACCTGGCCCCTGGTATAAAGCGGATCAGTCGAGCCGGGGACATCCAACCAAATCTCCAAAGGAGTCTGAGAATCCAATCTTTGGTTTGTAGATAAACCGAGGCCCTTTGCACTAACATCAATAGTCTGCGCCGTACATTCTTTTCCGTCTAAACCGATATAACGCGCAGAAAATTCTCTTTTGAACCTTTCGAAAATCCGATAATCATCCATCGCTTCACCTCCTTTCGCTTCCTGGGTCTCATTGTTATCGGAAGGCTGGTATCCCGCATAATTATGAGAATGAATATCGCTGATTAATTTATTGATTTTTTCTTTATCAATATCCTTTATTTCGCTAAAATAAAGTCCGTAGTGGTTACTGCCGTTGATCGCTTTGTGCCAGGTCACCCAAACTTCGGCGTCAATCTCTGAGTCCTCGCCAATCTGCAATTTCATTTTAAGAGCGGAGTCGCTGGGTAATTTTGCGTTTAAAAGAATCTGCGCTCCGGCATGATTGATATCTAAAATCTGGCATAATAAATCCGGACTCTTGTCCCGCTTAATCCAGGCCGAGCTTTTCTCGCCGCCATTATTAGCTAGTTTTAGAATCGCGCATTTATTTACCTGCGACCTGGCCAGATTTCTACGCTCAAGCATTTATCTCTCCCTCCTCCCACCAATGTTTAACTATCAGGTCCCGAAAATTTTCTTTAACATACTGGTCTATTCCTGCTTTTTCGGAATCAGATATCCTGTTAAATGAAAGAGCATAAATATTTCTTTCGTATTTTTGTTCGCGGCGAACAACCGTAGCCCCGATATTTAACTCAAATTCGTCAGCTAAAGCCAGCTTAAAATTTGAGAAAACCTCATCAAACAAATTTCTGTTTAAGGAGATGCGAATGCCGCCCTGGCTAATATCCTCAACAAGGCAAGGAATTGGCCTAACCCCATTATCCGCAGTCAGTTCAGCGCGTTGATTGATAAGCCACCTGGGCTTAAAACGACGCTCATCCATTATAACCTCTCCGGCTAACTGGCTGGTGGGCTAGCTCTAACCTGCTGTAGTATTTTAAGTTACAAAACATTATTACCCATTTCTTTTGAAAAATCAAGTAAAAAATTAAATATTTTCTAAAAATCACTTCCCTTAAGCTATTATAGGTCAATAAGTTATAGAATTGCAAATTTATTAAGAATGCCATAAATTTTTAAAATGTCAATTGTTTTTTTTAATCAATATCTTTTTAACTTAATCTCCCGCCGATAGTTACGATATTACTGTTTATTAAAATATTCTTATATTCATATTTCAAAATTTAATTATCTTTGGCCCAAGATATTCCAAGAATCGGCGTATAATCAGTGCCGATCCTAATTTTTTTCTTAGGATTATCTGCCTCAACAACATAAAGGCCGGCTTTTCCCGGCCATATTTCTTTTGCATAAACTAAATATTTTCCATCGGGTGACCACCTTATTGGAAAAGAGCCGCCATAACCAATAAATAGTTTTTTATAGGGAATAATCAATTGGCTATTGTAAAGATACCCATCACTAGTTAGTTCGCCCAGGTAATACCCTTTCTCGCCTTCGTAGGCCAGCCTTTTTCCATCAGGAGAAAGAGATGGTTGGTTTGCTATTTCTACAACTTTGCGATAACTTTTGTCGTTAATATTGACAATATAAATTCCTCCTCGGTCTACTTCTGCGCGAATACCTGGTCCTAAAGACTTACTGAATAATTCTTCTGAACTAAAAAGAATTCCTTTGCTATCCGGAGTCCATGATAGCTGAGCTGGCCCGGGTAAAATATTACTTATTAAATCAATCACATTTGGCGTATCTACTTCTAAAGAATACAGTCCTCCTCGACCACCTTGCTGTGAATTGCGTAAAACAAAGGCTATTTTTTTACCATCCGGAGAGAATGATGGTGAAAGCAAATATTGATCATAGACCCCGAAAATTTCTTTAAGGTTCGTTCCATCAGAATCCATAATCCAAAGCCTATCCCTATGATTAATTCTGGGATCTCCCGCTCTGCTAAAAACAATCTTTTTACCATCTGGTGAAAATGAGGGATTGAGTACGGAAGCTAAATATCTTTCAGAATCTCGAGGCGCAGTATACAAGGTTTTTATTTTTCCGGAAGGTAATCCTATCTCCTTAATATAAAAAAGCTGCGAATAGATTATCTTACCATTAAGTTTTTTCTTGGCCAAACCTGATAGAACTAAGTCACTATAAACAACTAAAAAGTAAAACGCATAAAAAGAAATTATCACTATTAATAGAATTGTAAAAATTTTTTTAAATATGCTCATTTATATCCCTTTATACTACTTATTAAATAGTTTTCTTGTTGAGGGTAATAAATAATAAACTGTAAAAATAAGAAAATATGAAATTGCCAAAATCTGTAACTTTCCGAAAACAAAATGCTTGCTTATCATGCTTAGTGAAATAATGTGGAAAAAAATTAAAATAAGATTTAATAAGCTAGTACAGAAGAAAAATACCCAATAAGCCCATCTTTCTAATTTAAACAAACATATTATTGTGAAAATACAAAAGGTTGGCAATATTATGAAAATAAAAAAATAAATTAAGTAAGGCACAAAAACTGGTACATTTATTGGTATTGTTGTAATTGATGAAAGTGAAGAAATTAAAATCCAACCTAGTAAATAAACAGAATGATAATTAACACATAATGCCATTAAAGTAATAAGAATCATTAATATAAGATTGATTTTATTTTTCATTCTCATCCTTTAATTTTATATTAGGGACAATTATATTGGATTGTTGAATTTGAGGCAAAGTTGCTGATGGTCCTAAATAATAATTATCGGGAGCCCTGTATTGCTGCATGTAATCCGGCGTCAAATATCTTGAGGGATTGTACTGTAAATAAAAATCCAGGGCTCGAAACTGCTGCATAAGGTCTAAAGAGGGGGCAACATTAATATTTCCTACCTGCCGGAAATAGTCAGGTGGAGAAAAACTATTAAAGTTATAGCTTCCCGGCCAACTTCCTGAATAAGGAGTATGCTGCCAACCAAACATTTCATAACCTATCCTTGAAATAGCTCTTAGATCATCATAAACAAAGTGACTCAAATTAGGGATTTCTACAAAAAATGATTCAGCTTTTGATATTTTTGATAGGTTTAAGATTAAATCAGCTTGAGACCGCATGTTTACCTAATATTGATTTTTTTGGTCATTATCTTTTAAGTTACTATTCCGCCGATAGTTACGTTATTTCTATTTGTCAAATACGCGCCTAGTTGACGGAAGTAAATAATAAATAGTAAAAACTATAAAAAAGCTTATAAGGAAAATTTGAAAAGGTTCTAAAGCCAAATTTTTTTTTGTAAAACTATACAAAAAAACATAAATATATAACAAAATTAAACTTAAAAACGCAGTGACTGAAAAAAAAGTCCAAAAAGCCCATCTTTTTCTTTTACATAAACTTATTATTGTAAAAATAAAAAATGCGGGTACTAATAAAATAACAAACCATATTAAAATGAGGGGTAAATGCAAATAATGCGCTATCGTAAAAACAAAAATTAAAAATAAAAAATAACTACTATAGCAATCAATACACAATGCGATCAGGCTGAGTGTGACCAGAATAGCTATATTTAGTTTTTCCATTTCACTCCTTTCTATTTAAAACCGGGCATTGTAATGCTTGGCTGCTGGATTTGCGGCATTGTTGCTGCCGGGCTAAGATAATAATTATTTGGAGCCGGAAATTGCTGCATGTAACTAGGCGTTAAGTATTTCGAATGATCATCCTGCAAATAAAAATCTGGCGGCGCAACCGGAACAAATTCATATGTTCGTGAGCCGTCAGGCCTAGAATCAAATAGCGGAGCATAAATCTGAATATCTGGAGTATACTCAAAATTTTGAGGCAAACTGGTCAATGGTTGAAACTGATTTGGTTGTAAATAATAAAGATCCGGGGCTCGAAGCTGCTGCATAAGGTCTAAAGAAGGAGCTACATTAATATTTCCTGCCTGCCGGAAATAATCAGGCGGAGAAAAACTATTAAAGTTATAACTTCCCTGCCAACTTCCTGAATATGGTGTATACTTCCAACCAAACATCTCGTAGCTAATTCTTGAAATTGCTCTAGAATTTTCATAGGCAAAATGTGAAACATTATTTAAATATAAGTCGTAATTTTTTGGCCAAGGTGCGATTGAAAGCCAAGAAATTGGGTCAGAAAAAGACCAAATATTTACCCAACCTGGATCCAATAAGGAGAAATTAAGGAGAGAAGGATTACCTATACTAATGATATGTATTTTATTTGCAGCTAAGGCTTCTTTTACTTTTGGGTTAAGATTTGACTCAAATAATCTTTCGGCAATATAATTGCCTCCACTATAGGGAATAATTCCCACTTTACCTGTTTGAGAAAAACTTAAAGCCTCTTTTAGCGTCTCATCGAGGTTAAGTTGAGCCTCTCTAAAACTTTCAACAAAACGATTACCCTCCCATTTATGTTCAATAATTTTTACTCCTCCAGCTTCCAAAATGTGTCTTAAACGCCAACTGCTCCAAATGGATTCATCTAAAATAGAATCCCGGCGGGTCATTGTATCAAATCCTAAACTATCATCTACGCCTGGGATTAATACTACAACATCAGGGATATTCTTTCTTATCGCTGTTTTTATCGGCTCCATCTCTGGCGACTCAACAGATAATAATGAAAATTCGGCGATTTGCCTTACTGCAGGTTCGGAATCAGTCTCCATAATATTAATTAAAGGTTGAATTAAGACTGGCTGGCTATTAACCCTTGCGCCCAAATGCACAGCCACAGCCTGGCGAATTATCGGCGAAGGATCCTGCAACCATCTTAAGAAACATATCCGAAACCTGCGGCGCTTCAAACCTGCCTAAATTCTGAACCGAGGAAAATCTAATCTGCCAAGAAGGATCCTGTAATCTGGGGCTTAAGGTTTCGATAATCCGCGGGTCATTAAAAGCAGAAAATGAATTTACTGCGGCCAGCCTGACCTGCCAGTTATCATCATTGGCTAGTGGTTTAAGATAATCAAGGCTTTGGGGTTGGCTGAGATTACCCAACGAAATCGCGGCTGCCTGCCTTACCTGCCAATTTAGATCAGCTGTCAGCGGCTTAAGAGAATCAAGAACCTGTGGTTGCCCAAAATTACCTAGCGAAATTGCTGCGGCTTGCCTTACCTGCCAGGAAGGATCTTGGGTTAAGGGTTGAAGCAAACTCGGAACATCCTGGCTTTTTAAATTACCTAAGCCAAGCGCGGCGGCTTGGCGAAGCTCCCATTCACTGCTAATTAAATTGTTAACTAATAAAGCCTTAACTTCGGGAGTATTAACTGCAGATAAATAAACTAAGGCCTGGCCTCTTATTTCTGCAGGCTGAGCGATATCTTTAGCCAGGCGCGAGAATGGATTCCTTAAATTATCAGGTTCTTTTTCCATATGCCTGCCCAGAACAGAAACCGCAAGCCTTTGTGTTTCTAAATTTGGATTAAAAATTGCTTCTACAAGAATATTATAAAATGAACGCGTGTCTTCCCTTGTCCCAAAAGATAACAGTACGGCCTGCGCCACTCTCGGATCAGGATCTCTGACGCCGAAAGGCGCTAAAAAGGCAAATGATTGCGACTTATCTAAACCAGCATAACTATAAGCGAGTTGTAACCGAACCAAAGGTTCGGGTTCTTTTTCTATTAAATCTGAAAATGCCTTTTGTACTTCTATATAATTTACATAATAAGCAAGCGAGCTTACCGCAGCTTCTCTTACCTGCCATTCAGAATCCCTGGTTAGAGGTATAAGCTTATCAGCGGTTTCAAGCGCCTTAAAATCGCCTAACCCAAGCGCCGCAGCCTGCCGGATCTGCCAATTAGGATCAGCAAGACTGTTTACAAGCATGGTTCTAGTGTCAGGAGAATCTATATTTGATAAATAGGCTAAAGAGTTGCTTCTTATATCTAAAGGCTGCGATAAATCATTAAAAACTTTCTGGAAATGTGTTTTTAACTGAGGGAAATCATTGATATAGGGGCCTAAAGAGGAAATAACTACAGAGCGAGAGAATATTTCCGGATGGGAGGATAAAGCTGTAATTAAGCCTAAATTCTCAGGAAAATCTTTCAATCTTAATGCCAACGCTTTAATAGCGGAATTTCTAACCAAAATATCCTCATCATTAAGAAATGGCTTAATTGCTTCAATCGTCCGCAAATCCGCTTGGGGAGCTAATGCCAGGATTACATAATTTTTTATATCAAGCTCTGCCGGGTCTTTTAATAATGCCAATAAGCTTTCATTTACAAGGGAATCTTGCTGCCCTGTTAAATATTCAATTGCCCGGGTTTGAATAACAGTTACTGGGTCCCTAATTAGACTAACTAGCACGGCATTTACTCCGGGCAAACCTACCCTTGGCTCTAATGCAATAGTTGCCGGTAAACGGACGTAACTGTTTTCATTTTTTGCAGAAGTGATCAAGAAATTAGTTACTTCAGGCAACTCCAATGTTCTCAAGCTAAGAATTGCCTCCTTCCTGGCAAAATTAAAAGATTCAGGATCAGAGAAACTTGCAGTATTTAAAAAAGAAATGCCCTCCTGATCATAATTTTGGGCCAAAGAAATCGCCGCTACCACCCGAACGTCGGGCTCATAATCGTTCAAAGCATCTCTTAAAATTTGCTTTGACTGGCTATTGAAATCTTTCCCCAGCATTAAAATACACGCTTGCCTGACAAAAGGTTCAGGCAGCTGCCCCTCCTCTGTCCTGAATCGATTCAGCAAAAACTCAAGCTCATCCGATTTAATACCGGTCTGAGCTAAAATTTTATCCCTATCCGCTTTTATTTGCTTATAAAGAACATTGGCCCGTTCCCACTCCTGGCCTGATTGTTGAGCAACGACAACTGTGGGAGATTCAAACATTGACTCTTCTGCTACATTACCTGAACCCGCATAATCAGCTGTTTTAAGAGAAAAATTACTGAATCCCGATGTCATTATTATAACAGCAATGAACCAAAGATACATTAGATTTGACCAAAAACTATGTAACTGAAAATTTAAGTTAAAATATAAGTCTATTAATCCGTGTATAAGGTTTCCTATCCCTATAATTTTTACCATTAATAAAATTATAGGAGCTAACTCTGAATTTAAGGGCAATATACTTAAAACAAAGAGGGCAAAATTTACTAATATTCCTCCCCAACAAGGCGGGGCCCTGGTCTGATAATTTATAGCCGCAAACAAATCTTTAATGGAAAAATTAAATAATTTATATCTGCCGATTAATAGGTTAGCAAATAAATTCCCTATCTCATGGGGGACAACAAAGGGGCTCAAAATTATCCTTAAAGGCCAGAATGGCTTACCATTAAATAATCGTTTTTCCAAAACTTTAACAAGATATGAAGGCTGGCTGGATATATCAGGATCAGGTATTTTAATATCCTTTAGGGAATATTTTTCTCTGAGCCCTACCAACATAAGAACTAACAAACTACCGCGTTCATAATAGCCGACAAAATTACCCCCTAAGCCCGGGTTATTACCCACATTAAATCCATCTGAACGGATAAGATCGATATCGCTGTCATCAATAATAACTAAACGGCGGATAATCTCTTCCTGGCTTAAATTGGAATAGTTATATTGTAGTTGCATGATTTCTGCTGCCCAATTCAAAGAAAGTAATTTATTCATACCGCGCGGCTGGATATCGAGCAGGCACTCTCTGAAAATACGCTCAATAAAAGCCGGCCCTACTTGTATCGGCGGTAAATCGCCAATTTGAGCGGCGATCTCTTCTAAGCCTTTATTTAGTTGACGTTCTATCTCCGGAAGTTTAGACTCTAGCTCTAAAGGAATTGCTAATGTTATTCCGCGCTCATTCTGAATAATTCTTATTCCTATAAAGCTTCTTAGTCGCCTTAGAGCCATGGCCAGGATCAGGTCTTTAAATGATCCAAGGAATTCATTTGTATATAATTTAAATCCGGGACGGTCAAGGCCGACTAAATTAAGAGATCTACTAGTAGCCACATAAACATTTTCCCTCAAAGAAGGATCCATATACTGCAGCCAGAATTCATAAGGCGCAAACCCATCAGGATTTAATGGCGCTCTAGCTGTGATTGAAAATAAAGGAAAGGTCATTATCAAAGTATTCAAAACTTCCCATATCTCATAAGGCATAACAATTTTACCTTTCGGCTTAATCGTATCATCTATATCCACCACTAAGCCCAGCCAATCACGGCATAATGATTGCCTTATTGATTCATTTAAAAAAACATTCATAAATGAAGCTTTTTCATTAATCATTATCTCCGTATTCTCGTCATCGGCAATAAGCCCGATCCAACGATACAGCTCTTCGGCATTTTTAAAACCTGACAACTCTAATAATAAAGGAAGGATTTGAACTTTAAAATCATTCAAAGGCAGATTACACTTTCTTTCCGAACAATCCGCTCTTTCCCTGATTTCCTTAATTATGGTATTACCCGCTGCAGCCAGAGAAATCAAAAGATTGCCTTCGATTCCGTGATTAGCTAATACTGCCCGTACTTCAGACTCTTTAATAACTCCGACAACTATCAGAATCATTATTTCAAGAATGAATTTTCCTTTAGATTCTAAAGCAGCTGCCTGAAGCGGATATTGAGAAAGATGAAGTTTCAATAAAGTGCGCGGCATCCGGTAATGCGCCCTTATCAACCTATCTTTTTGCGATCCAAAAGCAATCTTTTTGCCTTCTTCAAACATCAGAATATCGTCCGTTTCGACATAGCGGAAATGCCCGTCTTTAACTTGATCAAAATCTATCTCATAATTATGAAAAAAATCTGTCTCAAAAAGAAGGGAAATCTCCTGCGGAAAATGGTTTTTGGGAGAATAGAAACGGACCCTTCCGCTATAGCCTTCTTTAAGCATGTCGACTTCGGCTAAAGCCATTACATCCGTAGCCATAGCATTTAACCTAACCCGCACAGGCAGAAAACTGCCAACACTAACTCGTTTCGCCGGGTCATATAATAAAACAGAGGGATATGCATATTCTGCGATTGATTGATAAAGCAGCGCAAAATCAGAAAATATATTTCCTACCAACTCCACTTTATCCGTAACAAAAAGCTGATCTTTTAAATATTCATATTTCAGGGCAATAAATATCCAATGCGCACCGGTTCCTACGCGTTCGGCGCGATGGTCAAAAATTGTGGGAAGAATAATGAATTCATACGACCTTCTTAATGCATCCTGATATAATAAATGCTCCGCATCATATTGATGGCCGTTGAATCTTGATTTTCGCTCAACATTTCCTACCTGACTGCCTCCCTGAGCCTTAAAAACTGCCTCAATAACATCTTTAGCGGCTGCTGCATCCTCTATCCTTTTTAATACAATCCGGAAAGTAAAAAAATCGTTTATCTCCTTTAGTTCATATTCTTTAAACAATAATGAACGTATACTACCAAGGCCCCATCTATGAATAATCTTTTTAATAATTGCGGCTATATCTTTGAGCCTACCTGTTACTAACTCAAACTCTATTCCTTGGGCTATAAATCCATCGACAATCTTAACGGTTAGATCATCAATTATTATTGACCCCTCTTCATAATAGTCATCTAACTTCAAATAGCCCTCCACCTCATTTAATGCTTGTTCATAACGTTTCTGATATTTTAAATGATATGCTTTATCCTTAAGACGTGAGGCTAATAAAGGCATCCTTAAGCGCAGAGCAAGAATTCCATAGACCTCCTCAACTTCCCTATATAATTGCGATACCCAAGCTTCTCGTTTTTGGACTAGGATATTAAGAGGTGTTTCTAAAATATCAACAGTTGCTTCTAAGCTGGCGAATGCCAAAAGCAGCCCTAAAGGATTTAGGTTACCCAGCGGATTCCCTGCAGTTTTATCCATTGAAAAAGAAGCAAGAATCAATTTGTTCATCTGGTTAAGGGTAATACTTTTTCCGCGTGAATCAGCAGGTGGGAAATAATATTGCCCCCTTACTTTCCACATCGCAGATACTAAGTTTGCGACTATCGCCTTATCTTTATCAGCAAGAAATAATATTGGATGGCTAAAAAAACCTTTATCTGTGTTTTCAGCTAAACACAATAATGC
>Ga0265297_10009750_pt1 | contig 12276 bp, 10 predicted proteins | sample Munlanlwell13791_FD_192502 | JGI IMG/M metagenome (GOLD analysis project Ga0265297, IMG submission 192502) | Leachate microbial communities from a municipal landfill in Southern Ontario, Canada - Leachate well 137-91 | ecosystem: Engineered > Solid waste > Landfill > Unclassified | place...
CCCTGACATGCTGGATTTCGAGGTAGTGGTTGCCGCTCCCCAGCGTGCCTATCTGGCCCTTCCCCCTTTCGACCGCCTTGTCGCTCACAGTCTTCTCGTCCGCGCCCTTGTCGCATCCGCCAAGCTCTGTTGCTTCGAGGTCGTCCTTCCATCCGTAGCCGTTGTCGACGCACCATGGCGCGCCCTCCTCGATTACCTTGCGGAATGCGCTGGCGTCCAGCCTCACGAATCCCTTGCTGCCGACGCCTGCCGGGACCTTCCCGAACAATTTGTCCACGAGCTCTTTCAGGCGCGGCTGGACGTCCTTGATCGTCAAATCCGTGCGGAGTAATCTCATGCCGCAGTTGATGTCGAACCCGATGCCCCCTGGCGATATGACGCCGTTGTCATTGACGTCCATAGCGGCGACCCCGCCAATCGGGAAACCGTATCCGCTGTGCCCGTCCGGCATGCAGTAAGCGTTCTTCACGATGCCGGGAAGCGTCGCCACGTTGGTTATCTGGTCGAAGACCGTGTTGTCCATGTGGTTGAGAAGCGCTTCGCTCGCGAATATGCGCGCAGGGACGAGCATGCCCTGCTTGTAGTCCGTGCCTATCTCCCAGACGTAATCGTCAATCTTCCTGAAACTGGGCTTTTTGACATCCCTGTTGAAATCCATTGTCACACCTCAATAATAGTAAAACAAGCATAGCCACTTGGACAGATACATAAATTAAGCTTAGCGGAGAAAGCAAGCCATGCGATTCTTTCCTGAAGACTTGAGAAACGAGGCGCGAGCCATAGCCTCAAGCGGCAAGGGCGCGAGGCAGGTCTGGGCCGAACTGAAGCAGTGGGCCGGAACGCGCGGCCCTGCGGCCACCAAGTGCGCGATGATTGAATTCCTCGGCACCTACGGCGGGACTCCGGAGGCCGCATACGTCATGCCGGAACTGATGCGGAACGCAACCCAGTCATTTTCACCAAGCGAGCGCGGCGAGCTGGTCCGGCTCGCCATGCGCAGAAACGTGCCGGACATGCGCCCTGCGAAGCTCGTTTCAGCCAAGCCGTTCATGCCGAACCCGTCAGACCGCTCTGCGCTCGCATTGAACTTCAGGCCTGTATCAAGGGACGGGGCGGCCCCGCGCCTCGGCGTCATCGAGCCGGTCTCGTCGAACCATGACCTCGCCTACATGCGCGACATGCCTGTGCGCGCCCGCGAGCGCCTGGAATCGGCAATGCTCCCTCCGCCGCGGTTCCAGGGAGAGCAATCAAGGCATTTCGACCCCCGCAAGAGCCCGGACAGCCATCCGCTCGGAGCACAGAAGGGCGAGCACATAGTCCGGAGCCTCATCCACTCGGTGCGTTCTCACGGCAGGGATGATGCGCCGCACATGTCCCCGGCAGTCCCGGTCAGGAAAGCGCCGAAGAAGGCAGTACGCGTCTCAAAACGCTCTAAAGCCGCGAAACCCGCCAAAAGGCGCATCGCGCGTTCGACAATCAAGAAAGCGAACAAGGCGCGCGTGCCGGCCCGCAAATCCGCCAGCAAAGCCCGGGCCGCAAGATTCGCGAAATCCCCGATTCGCAGACAGAAAAGAAGGAAGAGGTAATTTGCGCAACAATCCCCTGCCCGGCTCCAGTCTTCGGCGTGGAAATAGCCCCTGAGTTATAATCGATGAGCGCCTTGTGGGGCTCAGATAGCCTTTTCTTTCTTCCTTCCCTAATTCTCCCAGGGTGGGGGAATGGTGTTAAAGATAAATTCAGTTTGGCACGATAGGAACCGCATTCCGGTGGGGGCGACATTCGAGCAGAGGATGGAATGGCATCTTGCGCATGCGCGGAGCTGCAATTGCAGGCCCGCACCGCCGAAAATCGCCGGGGAGCTGAGAAAAAGGGGCCTTCTTTAATCTTTTAAAACCCTTGTTGCCATGATTAATCGCTAAGATTAGCTTCTGTAGTCTAGCCCGGTCAAGGACAACAGACTCTCAGAAACTTTTTAGGAAAAAGTTTCACAAAAACTTCCTGATAAGTTTAGGGAACTCTGTGAACCCGCGTTCAAATCGCGGCAGGAGCATTTTTGTTCTTAAAGTCTCTCCATTGAGCCCGAGAATAAAAGTCATTTCATTCATTTTTCACTATTTGTGAATCTATTCATCATTATTGGGCCTCACAGGAATTAGATCTCTAAAAAAAGCGAGAACAAAAGTAATACCTAGAGAAGTTCACCTAGGGCAATAACTATAGTATCTATCTCATTTTTTTGAATCTGCTTCGGGTATATATCTGTTAAAAAGTCATGCGCTGCCGTATCCCCCAAATACTTTATTGCTAATAATTTTTCAGCCGTCTGAGTAGTTAAAAATGGAAGCCCATTGACCCTTCTTTCCGTTTTTGCCTTGTCAATCATACTATTTAATCCAACAAACTTTTTTGGATTATTAGGATCTTTAAGTTTGTCAATTAATTTATTTTTTGCGAAAGAATGGAATATTGCTTTCTCTACAATTCTACGTAATATAAATGCTGTACAATTTCCACTCTTATTCCATACAAAATTGAGGTCTTCATTATCGGTGTTAAATTTAGGGCCCCAACTCTCAATAAGTTTCTCTGGTAAAATCCTCGTTTTTTCAGATTCGGTTAATGGTCGAGTATCTAAAATTTCAAGTGAATTAAGATGTATTAATGCCTGGTCTATACTACTGATTCTATCCTTCGGTTTACTAGTAGAGAGTATCAATTTTATCTCATCATCTAGCTCTTTAATATATTTTCCGTAGGTCTCGGAATTTTCTTTATCCTGTTCTGAGTATTTTAATAATCTCTTATAATCTCTATCAACTTCTAACTTACTATTGCGTTCATTCTCCTTGTATGTAGAATTGCCCGGGTACCTAATCAGACTTTTTAGTATTTTTCTAAGATTGTCTAAATCGGTCCTTAAAAGATCAGAATAACTTTTCATTATAATCATCCCCCCGGTCAATCTGCTTACTTAGCACCTTTAGTTGGCATTTTTTTATGCCACTTTTTAGACGGTTCTAATGACTACTTTGCAATATACGCCCATGCGTCATCCTGTCTTATTCTTCTCAACGATTTACCCAAGAAAGCCCTTCTAACCTTCTCATCTATGATTCCTCGCTCATAAAATAGTCCTTTTTCGTCTAATCTCACTTTGATTTCTTTAATTGTCTTTGGCGAAGAAAAAAATGATTCTGATATGAGATTCAAAATTTCATCTGAAAGCGGGCTTCTTTTTTTCTTTGCGCCGGATCTATGTAAAAGTATAATCGGTTCTTCGCTAACTACCCCTTGGTTTGCGGAGATTTCACGCATAAGCTCATTCGCTACTTTTATACCATTATGAGTAATCTCGTAGGTATTCGCACTCTTTTTTTTCCTTGTTGTTACAATAATTAGTGTAGGTACAGAACGTAGGTACGGATTAATATTCGGGAGTACTCCAAATCCAACTGTTCGCATGCTTTCTAATACTGTCCTTGACATACAAACTGTTCTTTTGTTTAGAACATTGTTTCCATATAGATAAAGTAAGACATACTGAATTTGTTTTAGTTTGCCCAGTTTCGAACCGAAATCCGCGATTATCCGAAGGCCCTCCGATGAGATGTGAAATACGCGCTCGTCCAACTGATTACTTTGGTTATTTTGTTTTTCATATTCAAGAGAAGATTTTTGAGGAGTCATCTTGGATATCGATTCTAAAGCACTAATTCTAGCTTCGTGTTCTCTAAGTTTTTTTTCCAATTCTTCAATATTCATATGCCCACCCGGATTACAGTATCGAATTATTTAGCTCTTGAAGAGCTCTTACGCCCGCATCCGAAATCTTATACTGACCCCGTCTGACTCTATCGAACCATAGCTTGTACCTAACGAGATCTTTTGTGAGGCTCTTATAGTCCCTAACTATAGGGAGTTTATTTGCGCCCCCTCGAATAAGTGAACGATATACTTTCTCAAGTTCAGCACTACTAAACATTGAATGCCCTGTTTTTTCAAAATATCCAGCAATGATAAGGGCACCCTCCCATGCATTTATTTTTTCTTTTTTCTGAATCTCGCCTCTAAGTTCTGCAAGATCTGATGATGACATCTCAAGATTTGGGGGGCCTGTAAAGGATTCAGATTGATCAGATATTATTTTCGCCTCGATTTTTTTTACTGGTATGGGTAATAGGGACTCCGAAGTTGAATTTGAAAGAAGATGTACCAAGATAGTTTCGAACGCTTTTGATTTCAACTCCCCCTCCGCCATGTCGGCAACTGCCTGTTCTGCTTTTTTTCTTGCCGAAATAATGCCGTCAACATCACTCAGAATATCACCCGTAACTATGGATTAACATAAGTCCAATTTCCTTTTTCGTCCTTAATTCTTCGAAGCAATCCATTTCGCGTAAATTCAAGAAGCGGACCAGATAAGGAAGTTACTGCGTATATATGCCCTTCAGTTGCTAGAGCAGTTTTTACCTCGGATATTGTTTTTGGTGACGCAAAAAAATCCTTATTCTTCAGCTTCAGAACCCTCGCCGTTGGTCCAGATGCAGTTTTTGAATTTTTATTTATTCTTGCTTTAGGACAAGGATTAGAGGAAGACGATATATCCCGTCCAAATGTATTTACTATCGCCTTAATCTCCTCTACGGTCCCTTCAATGACAATTTTGGTTCCACTTGCGGTATTGATTTCAGCTTTCGGCATATTAGTCCACCCCTCTATGAACTATTTTACTCTATATATAAGAAGATATATATAGCTTTGCTTTTACGTCGAAGAATTATCATAGAAAATTTATTTTGAGAAATCATCTAGGGGTATATGGGAAATTGAAGATTATACGACGAGAGAATTATACCCTATTGTCTCTTAATATATTGAGTGATAAAGCGATAAAAATATTTGATTTTTCACCGTAGAACAATTATCGTTATTTATGGGCATTTGATATTCCTGAAGATAGGGTAAAACATCCATGCTCATCTTATTCTCTCAAGGATTGTGTGCTGTTTGGAATGATGGCACGAGTGTCGTGAATGTCGTTAAAAATGGCTCAATCTTTTGGCCCCGCGAAATACAGTATATCCGCATTTCGGATTTGGCGTGGACATTTTGGCTATTTTTGATTTGCCGCATACCACTCAACTGTCTTTTTCAATCCGTCCTCAATGCTCGTTTTCGGCGTAAATCCGAGTAGCTTCTTCGCCTTGGAGTTGTCGGCCTTGTATTTCCAGACCTCGCCCGGGCGGATGTCGCCCATCTTTATTTCCGACTTCGACTTGATGATGCCCTTCAGCATCTCCGCGACGTCGGTCAGCCTGACGTCGTTGCCGGAGGCGATGTTGAACGTTTCGCCCGCGACCGAATCGAACCTGCCGACGATGCGGGTTATGCCGTCGACGCAGTCGTCGATGTAAGTGAAATCCAGCGTCTTCTCCCTGCCGAACACCGTAATCTCCTCGCCCTTCCGCATCTGCCGAATCCAGAGGGGCACGACGCGGTCGGAGTCGTCGTACATCCCATAAACGTTGGAAAACCGCGCTATCACATGCCTGATTCCGTAGCAGTTGGAGTATGCGTGCATGTAGGCCTCCCCCGCCATCTTGCTCGCGGAATACGGGCTTTCGCAGTTATCAACACGCATGTCTTTCTCCGAAACCCGCTTTCTTGCCATGATGTTGCCGTAGACCTCCCTGGACGATGCGAAGAACACCCTGCCGACATCCTTGGCTCTTGCATACTCCAATACATTGAAGCAAGTGTTCACGTTCTCCATGGCCATTGCCGGGCTGACGACCAGCTTGTAAACGAGAGCGTTTGCGGCAAGATGAATTATTGCGTCATACCGCCCTTCAAGCCCCATCAGCGCGTCCCTGTCGAGAAGGTCTATCCTGCGGGTTTTCCGGTCCAGCTCCGGCTTCCATTTGTTCGGCCTGCGGTCGACTCCCGTGACCTCGTGCCCCTGCGCAAGAAGGGTCTCAAATAGCCTTGTCCCTATCGTGCCGCTTGAACCGGTAATGAGGATTTCCATCAAGCCGCTTGTCGCATGCAATTCTTAAAAATCAGGCGGGCGGAAGGGGCGCAAAAAGAATGAAAAATAAGAAAAAAAAGAATCAGTACGGCCTCGCTTCGAACTTAAAGAGCCCGCCGTCGTTGAAGGCCAGCGTGGCCCTGTAGCTCTCCCCGAGGTAGTCGAACCTGTCCCCGCTCTCGAGCTCGTATTCCTCGCCGCCGAGCTCGAATGTCACCGTGTCGCTCGACACGTCGATTATCCTCGCGGTCGTGTCGAATATCTGGAACCTCTTACCTTCGAGGTCCAGCCCGGAGGGCGTCGTGTCGAGGTAGGGATAGAACTCGGCCTTGTACAGGTCGTACAGGACCTCGTCGTCGGGGCATATCGGGTTGGCCGTCCAGTCGCTGATGCTGCCATCCTGGGTGTAGAACTGGACCGCGTGGTATTCGCCGATTGAGAGCTCGACCATGTCCTCGCTGTCGTTCACAGACAGTATCTCGACGGTCTCTGTGTTCTCGCCGCAGAAATCATTGTCGCTGTCGCCATCATCGAGCGAGAAGGTGCAGAGGTGGTCGTTGTCCTTGAGGGCCAGGTAGTCCTCGTACATCCTGAACGTCGAGGTGTTGCCGCTTATCGAATACAGCTTTACGAGGAACTCGTCGTTTATCTCGACTACCTCCCCGATGTGTAGGAAGAGCTCGTCCGTGTCGTCGTAGTTCGCTATCGCGTACCTCTTGTTGACCTCATCTATGTTCGTCACGACCTCGGTGCACTCTACCGTCCTGCACTTGCCGTCGAAGCATTCCTTGCCGCTTGGGCAGTTTATCTTCTCGTACTGCATCGACGTTTCGGAATAGCAGAAATATTCCAGGACTGCCGTGCTGCTGTAGCAGCTGTCGGTCCCGGTCTTGTTCTGGTATGACGCCGTGCCCTTCACCGAGGTGTCCTTGCCGTTGTCGCTGTCAATGCAAACTTCCTTCAGGCATTTGCCTTCCTGGCAGATGAATCCTGACCCGCACGGCATCACTTCGGATTGGACGTTCTTCGCGCTGCAGTAGTATTCCTTCACCGCAGTTGTGCCGCTGCACGTGTCCTGGAACGCGTCCTGCGCCTTCGTGACGGTGCCGCTCTTCAGCGGGTCCTTGCCGCCGTCGGAGTCGAGGCACGCCGCTTCGATGCACGCGCCGCTGACGCACTGCATCCCGTCGCCGCATGCGATGTCCTCGGTCTGGGCCGCATCGCCGCTGCAATAGTATTCCTTGACCGAATATGAGCCTGTGCACTCGTCGCTCGCACTAGTGCCGGGCGATGTCACGGTGCCCCTTACATTCGCATCCTTCCCGTTGTCGGTATCCTGGCACGGAGTCTTCACGCATGCGCCTGCCATGCACGCATAGCCGCCCGGGCAGGGGAAGTCTTCCGAGACCGCCGCACCGGCCGAGCAATACGCTTCGGTCACCGCAAGCGCGTCCTTGCACTTGTCCTGGATGCTTCCTGCGCGGGCCGAGGCGGTCCCCTGGTTGAACAGGTCCTTTCCGCCGTCCGAGTCTTCGCAGAGGTTCGCTTCGCAGGTGCCGTTGGCCTTGACCGTGGTCCCGGCCTGCACCGCCTGGCATGCGTTGGTATAGGTGACGCCGTCTTTTCCGCAAACCGGCTCGACCGTGCTGGGGCACGCCTGGCCGATACAGCCATACAATCCCAATATCAGGATAAGTCCGAACGCGAGGAAGATTCTCATGAAACCCCTTCCTCCTGTTAATTTTAAAATATCTGCCCTTTTCTGCGGCAGGGCTTCCCGCGCAACCCCCCGGATGCATTTTTAATTTTTAACCCGAATAATTCCCGCCATGGAAGAAGACAAGGAACTGAAAGAGGCCGTAGCGGCCTGCGCCAAGATTATCGGGGAGAAATGCGGCAACAAGCCGTTCATGCTGGCCGTCTCGAAGGCAGACGTCATGTTCGCCACGGACGAGGACCGGGAGAAGGGCATCGTCAGCGGCACCGCCCACTACATGTACATAGCGCGGCCGACGCTCAGGAAGAACGGCCTCAGCAAGCTGCTGATAGACACCGCGCGCGTCGCCCTCAACCAGGCCGAGAAGAAAATCTCCGAAGAATCGGAATCCTGAAGGGCCTGGGCCTATCGGTTGATGACATGGGGCTTAAGCGCGGACTGGGGCTTGTCAGCACCACGCTTTACGGGATAGGCGTGATACTCGGGGCGGGCATCTACGCCCTCATCAGCGTGGGCGCGGGCCTTGCGGGAAACATGCTCTGGGCCGCGTTCCTGGTATCCGCATTCATCGCCGTCTTCACCGCACTCAGCTATGCAGAGCTTTCGAGCATGTTCCCGACCGATGCGGCGGAATACAATTATTCGCGGAAGGCGTTCAGGCGGGAATGGCTGTCTTACGCGGTCGGCTGGGTGCTGGCCGTCGGCACGGTGATAGCCGCGTCCACGGTCGCCCTCGGATTCGGGGGCTATCTCCATTCGCTTACCGGCCTGCACCCGACGGTCGCCGCCCTCCTGCTGATTGCGGCCATGACTGTCCTGAACTTCTGGGGCATCCAGGAATCCGCCGGCTTCAATAATATCGCCACGTCGCTTGAGATGCTCGGCCTGCTCATCGTGATAGCCGCCGGCTTCCTGACGCCATCCCAGGCGGACGTGGACCTTTTCGAACCCCCATCAAGCGGACTCGGGGGCATCTTCGCCGCAATCTCGGTCATATTCTTCGCATACATCGGGTTCGAGAACGTCGCCAACCTCTCGGAGGAGGTCAAGGACAGCAAGAAAACAGTCCCGAGAGCCCTCATCCTCGCGCTCGGGATATCCACAATCCTCTACATGCTCGTCGCAATCAGTGCGGTGCGCGAAGTCGGCTGGCAGGCGCTTTCGGAGTCGAAGGCGCCGCTGACGCTCGTCGTCTCGCGGATGCTCGGGGACTATGCGCCCCTGATGTCCTACATCGCACTGTTCGCTACCGCCAACACCGTGCTGATGTTCCTCATAGTGTCCTCCCGCGTCTTCTACGGAATGTCCGCGGGCGGCTCGATGCCGGGGCAGTTCTCCGCCGTGGGCTCCCGGGGGACGCCGTTCATCTCAGTAGCCGCCGTCGGCCTGCTGGCGGCGCTGGTTGCATCGCTTTCGGACATCAAGACCGTGGCCCAGCTCACGGACCTTGCCGTCTTCACCGCGTATTTCGTAGTGAACGCATCCCTGATAGCGCTCGCAGGGGAGAAGTTGAAGCGCGGGTTCGTAAGCCCGAGGCTCGCGGGCATCCCGGTCTTCGCATACATGGGGGCGCTAACCTCCCTGCTGATGCTCCTCTTCTTCCCGCCATACCTTTTCGCGCTCGAAGGAATCATCCTGGTTGCCGGGGGAATGCTTTACCTCGGAAAGCCTAAGGCGCGGACAGCTCGTTAATCTGGAGCGTGAACGCCAGGACCAGGTATATCGCATACACCGCCAGGAAGAGCATTCCCGCGCCCCTTTTCATCCCCTTGTCCACCGCGGCCACATACAGGAGGAGGGTATTCGCTATCACCGCGAACAGCAGGGCGGTGATGAATACCGGGAGCGTCACCACGATGGGATTGATGGCCGCGGCTGCCCCCAGCACGAGCGTGATGTTCGCCATGTTGCTGCCAATCGCATCGCCGAGCGCGACGCCGTAGTGCTTTTTCCTGATCGCCTGCAGGTCTATGCTCAGCTCCGGCAGAGATGTCCCTATCGCTATTATCGTCGCGCCTATGAAGCTTTCAGAAATGCCGAACGACTTGGCAAGAGATACTGCCGAACTCACCACGAAACCCGAGCTGACCAGGACCGCCATCACGCCGACCCCGAACAGGAGGAATGCGTTCAGCGCCTCTTTTTTCGCCACCTGCCCGTTGCCGTTGCCGGTTTCGACCTTGTTCCGCTTAAGCGTATACCAGACATACGCCGCGAACACTCCGAGCAGGAGAATCCCCTCGGGGAAACCGAGCGCCTTCTGCCCCACCGAACTGTTGAACACGATATAAACGGAAATTATCGTCGTAAGCAGGAGCACGAGCCCGATATCCTTCAGGTCCCCCGCGCTTATCCGAAGCCCGTACAAATACGCGCCAATCCCGAGTACGAGCAGGATGTTCGCTATGTTGGAGCCGAACACGTTGCCCGCGGCGATGGCGCCCTCGCCAAGCGCGGATGACACGACCGAAACCGACAGCTCCGGAAGGCTTGTGGCTACCGCCAGCAGGACGAATCCGATCGCCACCTGGCTGACGTTGAAGAACCTGGACAGCTTCACGATGTTGTCCACGACGAGGCTTGATGACCGCGAAAGGACTATCACCGAAACCACCAGCGTCAGGATTTCCTGCGCGGCAACCATCATGGGAACGTCCATCACCACAGAAACTCATATAAATTATTAATGGTTGTTCATTCCGATGAAACAGGTAATAGACAGGCTAGCCCCGCTCATCGTTCTCGGTGTGTTCGCCCTTCTGCTGCTGTCCGTCGTCCGCGCAAGCCTCTTCGGCGCCGTGGAGGAGAGCAAGCACATCTATTTCGAAATCGTTTTCCTCCTCCTGCTCGCGGTGCTGGGCGAACTCGCCGTCATCTACCTGCGCCAGCCGTCCGTGATGATCCTCATGGTCCTGGGCATGCTGATGAGCCACAGCTTCCTCGTCCTGGAATGGGACGCCATCAATTCGCTCAACCTGCCCTTCGCGCTCCCCGCCGAGCCGCCCAACATCCTCCGGTTCGAGCAGGTCATCCATGTGTTCGCCCAGCTCGGAGCCGTCGTGCTGCTGTTCAAGGTGGGCCTCCACAACAAAATCGAGGGCATATTCTCCAGGGACAACCTGGTGGTGGCGATATCCGGCGTCGCGCTTCCCTTCCTGGCGGGATACCTCTATGCGGCATCCGCGGGAGGCGATTTCGCATATTCCATGTTCGTCGGCGCGGCCCTGACTGCGACCAGCGTCGGCGTTACCGTGGCGCTGCTGAAGGAATTCGGGCTGATCGAGGAGCGCTTCGCGAAAATCATCATCGGCGCGGCGGTCATCGACGACGTCCTCGGCCTCCTCGTGCTGTCGTTCGTCATCAACGTCACCGGTTCCGCCGGTTCGCTCGAGCCGCTCGCCTGGACGTTCGTCTCGTCGGTCGTCTTCCTGCTCGGAAGCGTGGTGGCCGGGGAGCATTTCCTGAAATACCTGGACCGGAAAGAGATGAGCGCGCGCAGGTTCCTCATGGTCCTCGCCTTCATGCTGATGTACGCGTATGTCGCGGAATTCATCCAGCTGTCCGCAATCGTGGGCGCGTTCCTGGCCGGAGTCATACTCAACCGCAGCCGGCATCTCGGGGATATAGAGGAAAAGACCTACGGGCTCGAAATGCTCTTCATGCCGATATTCTTCATAACCCTCGGCATCCTGGTGGACATAAACGCGCTTGCCGAATTCGCGGTGCCCATCGTCATCCTCACCATAATCGCATTCGCCACGAAGGTAATAGCATGCGGTGCGGCATCGCTTTGGGCTAAGCTTAGCGCGCGCGAATCGCTCATGGTGGGCATCGGAATGGCCCCGCGCGGCGAGGTGGCGCTCATCATCGCGTCCCTCGGGCTCACGACCGGCATTCTTACGACGGCCCAATATTCGATAATCTCTGCGATGGCCCTCCTGACGACATTCATCGTGCCACCCCTGTTGGGGAGCCTCCTGAAGAAATAGGGATGAACGCGGGAAAAAAAGCATCTGGCGGAACCAGCCCGCCCCTTCACGCCGTCTCCGGGCCCGCCTTCTCGCTCCTGACGCCGTAGTCCGCCACTTCGGCGCTCCACCAGTTGCCGTATTTCTCGCGGAGCTTGTCCTCAATAGGCCTCGACTCGCGGATTGCGATTTCAATGTCCTTGGGCTCGATGAACTCCTTCTTCTGCGTCGCGGCCATGTCGCCGGCCATCTTCATTATCCCGCTAAGGTTGCGGAGGCGCAGGGTGAATCCCTTCACGTTGTCTATCCTGCGGGCGATGTTCCTGGCCTCGTCGATGGCGAGCTTGACCGACTTGCGCTCAGCGTGCGGGATTTTCCCGTCTTTGAGTATCTCCTGCGCGATGAACTGCTCCAGCTTCTCCTCGTTCACGTCGTTGTCGTCCATGTAAGCGTTCATGAGGCACTCATAGCCGTCGCCGCGGATTCTCGAGCGCATCGGGGGCAGTATGTGCTTGATGTCGTTGATGTTGCACGCGCCCACGAATATGAAGTCGCACGGGACC
>Ga0265297_10009751_pt1 | contig 12275 bp, 9 predicted proteins | sample Munlanlwell13791_FD_192502 | JGI IMG/M metagenome (GOLD analysis project Ga0265297, IMG submission 192502) | Leachate microbial communities from a municipal landfill in Southern Ontario, Canada - Leachate well 137-91 | ecosystem: Engineered > Solid waste > Landfill > Unclassified | place...
CGTATCCGTATTGTCGGCCGCTTTTATATGTTTCTTTTCTATTTTGACATGGCAGCGGTGTTCCGTATGGAAGGATGACATCTCCCTCTGGAACGACGCGCTCAAGCGCTATCCGAGCACCGAGGCCTATCTGGGCCGCGGCGTAGCCCATGCCAATGCGGGCCGGATCGACGAGGCGATGCGGGATTACAACAAAGCGCTCGAGATCGATCCGTATTTCAGTGATACCCATACCAACAGGGGAAATCTTTACGCGGCGAGGGCGGAGTTGGATAAGGCGATAGAGGATTATTCCATGGCGATAATGCTCAGCCCGGGCGCCTACAAGCCTTATTATAACCGCGGCGTCGTTTACAACAGGATCGGGGATTACGGGAAATCGATACCGGATTTTAGCGAGGCCATAAAACTCAGGCCCGATTGCGCCGAGGCCTATCTGGGCCGCGGCGCGAGTTTCGGCAACACCGGGGAAGAGGAGAAGGCGATCCTTGATTTCAATAAAGCTATCCTCATCGACCCGGGCTGCCGGGAGGCTTACCGCAACAGGATAATATATTATAAGGCAAAGGGAGAAACCGCTAAAGCCGCAGAGGATATGCGCAAGCTGCGCGAGCTTGAAAATATAGTTTCCGGCCCTTGAATTTTCGCCTTTATGTGGCATACTCTAATTGACCGAAAGGGCGGTCCGGCCGTCGGTCGGACCTGACGCTCGGTGCGAAATACCCAAAGCGCACCGACCCCTATCAGGGCCGAAAGGGCGTGACGCAAAACCTCGGGCCTAAACTGAGGCCATTCCAGGTGGCACAGCAGGGCGGCGGGGTTACCGAAACCGGAGAAAAGGTCAAAGGCGTAGGTTGCCTCCCTTCATCGGTCGACGTAAGATTTCGCCAGCGGCTGAAATGGAACCGGGAAGTAAGCGGCAGTGTCGAAGTAAGCAGCAAGGAAGGGTTTGAAAGCCGCTGGCAGCTTTTTTGGCTTCCTCGCATGGCAAGCGTTATCGCGCTTGCCATTTTGTTTTATAGCCTATATAATACAGGGGATGAACCCTGCCAACGTAAGCAATTATGACAGAGCCGCGGTAGTAAGGAAGATACCGCTTTTTTCTGACCTCCCTCAGGTAGCGCAGAAGATGATAGAAGAGCGCTGCTATATAGCGGAGTACAGGAAGGACCATGTCCTGTACCGCGAAGGCCTTACGGCGGACTCTTTCTACTGTATAGTCTCAGGACGGGCCAAGGTGTTCGTGAAGACCCCTTCGGGAGAAGAGAAGACCCTCATATTCCTGCACAGGGGCGATTATGTAGGGATCGTATCCCTGCTTACGAACGAGCCCCATTCCGCTTCCGTGCAGATGATGAACGATTCGGTCGTCCTCAGGATAGACAAGAAGGATTTCAATTCGCTCATAAGCGAGATCCCGCAGCTTGCGCTGAAGCTCAGCGAATCCCTCTCCCGCCGCCTCAAGAAGAAGGAATCCAAGCCGAAGGCCGTTTTTGAGTCCACGATAATATCGGTCTATGGCCTGGCGAAGAAATCCGGCAGGACAATGTACTCGGTGAACCTCGCCATCGCCCTTGCCTATGAGACCCGCAAGAAAGTCATGCTTCTCGACATGAGCGCCTCGGGGAAAGAATGCTCTTCGATGCTGCGTATCGAGGAAGAGCTCCCCTGCGTAGGCATGGGTTACGGCGCGCTGAATTATGACGAGATAAAAGAAAAGATAATAAAGTATGAGGCTGGAGGCATATACATGCTCAATGCCGCGTGCGGCCCTTCATCGCGCATAGAGCCCGCGGCGGCGATATCCCTTTTAAGTTCGATAGCGTCGGAATTCAATTATGTCGTCGTGGATATGCCGGCGGAGATGGATAAATCCGTATATTCCGTGCTGACGCAGTCCGACCTGATACACATAGTCACCGACTGCGACGAGCGTAACCTGAAGGCGACCGGCAGGCTCATCGAGGAACTCAAGAAGACGGTGAGGGAACCGGACAAGACGATCAAGGCGATAATAAACGAATTCATCATGACGAAGAGTTTCGAAGAGGAAGTGAAGCTCCTCGGGCATAAGGCCTACGCGACATTGCCGGACCTCGGCATGCTTGCCGGAATGATGGCGGCGGGCCTTCCGCCGGTGCTTGCGGTCCCGGAATGCCTTTATTCGAGGGCCGTGCGCAGGATATCCAGGGAGATAGGCAAGATCCTCGTGGGCCTGGCGCTTGGTTCCGGCGCCGCGCTGGGGCTGGTCCATATAGGGGTGCTGAAAGTGCTCGAGAGGGAAAAGATCCCCATAGATTTCATCGCGGGAACCTCGATAGGGGCGGTGGTCGGCGCATTCTGGGCTTCCGGGATGGATTCGGCCGAGCTCGAGAAGGTCGCTTTGAGGTTCAAGGACAAGAAGACACTTCTCTCCCTGGCGGATTTTTCGCTGATGCCGCTGCAGGGCTTTATAAACGGCAATAACCTGAAGAGGCTGTTCCGCGAGTACCTCGGCAGGAAGACGTTCCATGACACGCACACCCCGCTTAAAATAGTCGCGAACACGCTGCGTTCGCGCGAGAATATAGTCTTCGACGAGGGAAGCCTCGTCGATGCGGTGCGCGCGTCGTGCTCGATACCGGCGATAGTCAAGCCGGTCCGGTACGGCGATGACTTCCTGATCGACGGCGGGACGTTTGACCCCGTCCCGATAGATGTGCTGATAAAAGGCGGGGCGAAGAAGATAATAGCGGTCAACTGCCTCCCGAGCCAGGATGAGATGAAGAAGATATTCAACGAGTTCGAGGATAAGCGCCGCAAGGAGGAGGTCAGGCTCGCGCAGCGCTCGATCTTCGCGCGATGGGCCTTCAATTTCAATAATTGGATGCGCAGGACATTCGCGCCGAACACCTTCGACGTAATGATGAACACTTCGCTCGCGATGCAGTATGTGATGGCCGAGGCGTCGGCCCGCGAAGCGGATTGCGTGATCCATCCGATACTTACGAACGCGGCATGGTTCGAGCTCTATAAGGCGGAAGAACTGATAAAGCGCGGCGAGGAGGAGACGATAAAGATGCTCCCCCAGATAAAAGCGCTTATAGAAGAATAAGGAGAGGCATAATGGCAAGCGGAGAAAAGTTCGATTGTATAGTGGTAGGGGCTGGGCCCGCGGGCACCACATGCGCTTACGCGCTCGCTAAGGCGGGCCTCAGCGTCGTTCTGTTGGAGCGCGGCGAGAAGCCTGGCTCGAAGAACGTCATGGGAGGGATACTCTATTCGACCATCCTCAATAAGGTCATACCGAATTTTTGGGAGACAGCGCCGGTCGAGCGCAGGATAGTGCAGAAGAAGTTCGCGGTGCTTTCGGACGATTCGGAGGTCGGCCTCGGGCTAAGGTTCGAAGGTTTCAATAAGCCTCCGTATAACAACACCTTTTCGGTGCTTCGCGGGAAATTCGACGCGTGGTATGCGGGCAAGGCCGAGGAGGCCGGTGTCATGATCCTGAACGAGGCCGTCGTCGACAAGATAATCATGGACGGCAAGAAAGCCGTCGGAGTGAAGACTCGCCTCGAGGACGGGGACCTTTACGCGGACATGGTCGTGGTAGCGGAGGGTGTCACGTCGCTCCTCGCGCAGAGCCTCGGACTAAGGGAGAAACACGTACCGGAGCATATGGTGACCTGCTGCAAGGAGGTCATCGCGCTTCCGAAGGAGGCCATAGAGGAAAGGTTCGGGATCGAAGGCGAAGAAGGGGCCTCGCTCGAATATTTCGGCGGCTCGGTTAAGGGCCTTGTAGGTTCCGCGTTCATTTACACAAACAAGGAGTCGGTGTCTGTAGGCATAGGCGTTTCGACCAACGACCTGAAGAACAACAAGCTGACCCCTAACGACATAATAGAGAATTTCAAGGCACACCCGTCGATAAAGCATTACATAAAAGGCGGGAAGCTCCTCGAATATTCGGCGCACATGATCCCGGAATTCGGCTACGACCACCTGCCGAAGCTGGCGATCGACGGGCTTATAATCGCGGGCGATGCCGCGGGATTCGTGAACATGAACCCGCTCTATCATGAGGGCTCGAACCTCGCGATGGCGTCGGGCCTGGCCGCGGCCGAGACGATAATAGAATCGAAGAAAAACAACGATTTCTCCGAGAAGGCCCTTGCGGGGTACCGCAGGAGGCTCGAGGGATCGTTCGTGTTGAAGGACCTCAAGAGATATAAGGGCATATCGAGTTTCGCGCTTAAACATCCCGAATTTTTCAAGGAATATCCGGAGCTTTTGATCAAGCTGGCGGAAGAGTTCTTCACCGTATCCGAGACGCCCAAGGGCAAGTCGAGGATGGCCGTCATAAAGAAGGGCCTGAAGAGCGTAAACCTGGTGAAGCTCGCCATAGGGATGAATCGCGCGCGCAAAGTGATGTTCTAGAGAGAGACTTTATGCGTGAAGATACTATTCCTTTGATGTTTTTCGCGAGGGCGAACAGGTATGGCAGCAAATGCGCCCTCAAGTATAAATACGAAGGCAAATACCGCTGTGTCAGCTGGTTTGAGTTCGAAGGGAAGGTCAAGGACCTTGCGTTCGGGCTCATATCGCTCGGCCTGAAGCCGGGAGAGAAGGTCGGGCTGCTCTCGGAAAACCGCCCGGAATGGGCCTACTCTGACCTTGCCGTCCTTTCGCTCGGATGCGCCGACGTCCCGCTGTATCCTACGGACGTACCCCGCCAGATGGAATATATACTGAAGGATTCCGAATCGGTCATGGTCATAGTCTCGACCGCCCAGCAGTTGGATAAGATACTTTCGGTAAGCGCCGGCCTTCCGGCCTTAAGGAAGATAATAGTCATGGATCCCGACGGCAGGGGCAAAAGGCCGGAGGTCATATCCTTCGCCGACGTCCTAGCGGCGGGTTCCGCAGGCGCCGCGGTCCTCAGGATGGATTTCGAATCGCGGCTGCAATCGGCAAAAAAAGAAGGCCTCGCTTCGATAATATATACATCGGGCACGACGGGACAAGCAAAGGGCGTCTGCCTGACCCATGAAAATTTCCTGTCGAATTGCCGCTCGTCCGTGGACGTGCTTCCGTTCGACGAGAACGACACCTGCCTTTCGTTCCTCCCGCTTTCGCACGTCTTCGAGAGGATGGCGAGCTATTATTTCACTCTGCTGATCGGAGGGACCATAGCCTACGCCGAGAGCATGGAGTCGGTCGGCAAGAACCTTAAGGAGGTCAGGCCGACCTATGTATGCGCTGTCCCGAGATTCTACGAAAAAATTTACGCGGGAATGATGGAGAGGATCTCCCAGTTCCCGCCGTCGAGACGAAAGGCCGTTAAACGCGCGCTCGAGGCGGCGAAAAAATACGCGAACGCGAGGCTTAACAAGCTTGAGATCGGGCCGTCGCTTTGGTTCAGGTATAACCTCGCGAGGATATTCATATTCCGCAGGATCAACAGTGCCGTCGGCGGCCGTATCAAGTTCTTCATATCCGGCGGCGCGCCGCTGGCGAAAGAACTGGCGGAATTCTTCTTTTCGCTCGGCATATTCATATTCGAAGGATACGGCCTCACGGAGACCTCCCCGGTCGCAACCGTGAACACTTTCCGCGCAGTAAGGTTCGGTTCGGTCGGCAGGCCCATAAAGGACGTCGAGATCAGGACGGCCCAGGACGGGGAGATACTCATAAAGGGCCCGTCAGTGATGAAGGGATATTACAGGAATGAAAAAGCCACGTCCGAAGCGATCGATGCGGACGGCTGGCTGCATACAGGGGATATCGGTTATTTCGACGCCGAGGGGTTCCTGTATATAACCGACAGAAAGAAGGACATAATAATAACGGCTGGCGGCAAGAGTATCGCGCCGCAGAACATCGAGAACCTCATAAAGAGCGACTCGTATGTACAGGAGGTCGTGGTTCACGGCGACCGCAGGCCGTACCTTACCGCGATCATCGTGCCTGATTTCAACGCGATGAAAGGGCTCGCGCTTCGCCTCGGCATACCGTACACGGTGCCGGGAGAACTGGTCGACCATCCGCGCGTACAGGAGTTCCTCTCGAAGCGCATTGAGGAGAAGCAGAAGGACCTGGCCGGCTATGAGAAGATAAAAAAGTTCAAACTGCTCGACAGGAGCCTTAAGATAGAGGAAGACGAAATAACGCCCACTTATAAAGTGAAGCGCAGGGTGGTCGCGGAGAAATACAAAGAGGTCTTCGACAGGATGTATTCGTCGTAAGGGAGAGGGTTTGATATTCGAGGGATCTTTCAAGAACAAGGACGCGCAGAACATAGTCTATAGGGCTTTCATCCCCAAAGACCCGAAGGCTGTCGTAATTCTGGTGCACGGCCTCGGGGAGCACTCCCTTAAGTACGCGTATTTCGGAGAGAGGTTTTACGCTAAAGGCGCCGCGGCATTCCTGTATGACCAGAGGGGGCACGGCAGGTCGCAGGGAAGGCGCGTATACGTAAATAAATTCGACGATTATACCGGCGACCTGAGGCAGGTCATCGAGATGGCGAAGGTGCAGACGCTCTGCGATAAAGTATACCTTGCCGGGTTGAGCATGGGAGGGCTTCTCGCGTTATATTACGCGGTAAGATATGGTAATACGATAAGCGGGGTGGCTGTAAGCGCCCCGGCGCTGAAGCTGAAGGCTCCGCCCAGCGGGATAGAGGAGAGCCTCGTGCGGGCGATAGCTTTTTTCCTTCCGCAGATGGCGACGCCGAACAGGATCCCTTTCGAATGGCTGACCCATGACCGGGAGCTCATAGAAGAGACGAGGGCGGACAAGTATTCGCAGCGCGCCATAACGTTCGGGTTATATATGGAGATGACGAAGGCGATGGATTTTGTCCGCGCTAATATCGGGAAGATACAGGTCCCCGTGCTGTTCCTGCAGGGCGGGGATGACAAGGTGGTCGACGCAGACGGCGTTAAGGCCGCGTTCGAAAAGATAACGGCACCCGACAAGGAACTCATGCTTTACGACGGCCTGTACCATGAGTTGCTGAGGGAGACAAGGCGGGAAGAGATAATGGACCGCATATACGATTGGGCCGTAAAAAAGGCGGGGGGCAGATGAGGGGCATAATAAAAAGGATAAAGACAATACTGGCCCTGGCGGCGCTCATGGCCGTTGTAGTCTTGCTGTACAAACCGGCACAGGTATTGCTGTTCCATCTCATGGAGCCGAAGTTCGTCCTGCCGGTCGCGACCTCTGACGCGAAGATACGCAGCGACGGTTATGGCGACGGCACCTTCGGAGCGAAACGCAACGGCGGAAGGTTGCACCTTGGCATCGACCTCGCAGCGCCGGTCGGCACGCCGGTGAGGGCCGGGAAGTCGGGCCTGGCGGTCTCGAAGAGCAGTAGGGGAATGGGAAAATATGTGACGATCCGGCATATCGACGGCACAAGGACGGTATACGGCCACCTTTCGAAGACCTTTGTCGACGCCCGCGGGGAAAAGGTCAAAAGAGGTGATATAATAGGAGAAGTGGGCAAGACCGGCAACGCGTGGAACCCTTGCATGGTCGCGCATCTCCATTTCGAATTATGGATCGATGATGAGCCGGTCGACCCGGGCGCCGGATATATGCAGGTGAAATGAAGAACATTGCCGCCGTCATTGTCACATTGATGCTGCTGCCGTGCGCTTTCGCGGAGGACTATGCGCGAGAACGCAAGATGATGGTAGATGCGCAGGTCATGTCCCGCGGTATAAAGGACCAGAAGATACTCGACGCCATCGGGAAGACGGAGCGGCATAAATTCGTCCCCGACGGGATGGGGGAATACGCGTACGAAGACATATCCCTTCCGGTGGGGGACGATGAGGCGGTGCCCCCGGCGTATTTCACGGCCCTTATCGCGAAGATGGCAGGGTTCAAGGGCGACGAGAGGGTCCTCATAATAGGGGTTGAGGCGGGATACCAGGCGGCCGTTTTTTCCGGGCTCGCGCGGGAGATATGCTGCGTCGATGTCTCCGAGAAACTCGTTGCCGGGGCGGAGAAGAGGCTCGGAACCCTCGGATACGGCAATATTAAAATCAAGGCGGGAAATCTCCAGGCAGGTTGGATCGAACGCGCGCCGTTCCACGTTATAATAATAACGAACCCGATGGAATACGTCCCCAAGAACGTGGTTGACCAGGTGATGATGAACGGGAAGGTCATAATGCCCATGCGCGAGTTCTGGGGGAAGAAATTGATAGTGATGACCAAGGTTCCCGGGGACAAGGGCGGCTATGAGATGGTCGCCACGCTTGTGGGACCTGCGTCGGGAGAGAAGCCTTCAGGATTTCCAAAGAAAGAATTGAATAAAGACGAAGGCAGCAAGTGGGTGACAGGCAAGGGCAGCAAATGGATGAAAAAGAATAAATGAAGAGGATCTGGTTGTTCCTTATTTTGGCGTTTCCGTGCCCGGTATTCGCGCAGGACAGCGTGATGGACCCAGGGCGCTTCTACGATTATGAGAAGGGCCCGCCCCCCTGCGAGGCGGAGATCATGGAAGGCACCCCCGAATATACCCATTTCTCCCTGAGTTATCCATGCTCGGTCAAGACCGATTATCCGGATAATGCGGTATACCTGGATTTTTACGAGCCGAAGGGGCAGGAAAAATACCCCGTCATCATTTTTATGAGCCATATAGCCGGCGGGATACCCGAGGTCGAAGGCGAATTTTGCCGTTCCCTCGCATCGAGCGGGATCGGCGTGATGCTGGTCCAGACCGCCTACCAGAAGGATTACAGTTTCGGCAGGAAGTGGCTCGCCGAGAACCTGAAACAGAACGGTGAGGACGCTATCGTCCAGCTCTTCAGGCAGATAGTCATTGAGGCGCGCCGCGGGATAGACTGGCTCGAGACGAGGCCGCGCGTAGACAAGGAAAAGATCGGCGCGATGGGCATAAGCCTCGGGGGGATCGCGGTGCCTGTCCTCGCAGGCGTCGACGACAGGGTCCGCTCGATGGTCATATTGCTCGGCGGCGGCGGGATGGGAGAGATAATCTGGAACGGTTTCGCGACACGGCTTTTCAAACAACGCCTCGAGGAGGAGGGTATCGGTTCCGCGGCGGAGCTCGACGAGAAAGTCCGCATGATAGACCCCCTGACATTCGCGGACAGGATAAAGGGCAAGCCAATCCTGATGATAAACGCGAATTTCGACACGAGCATACCGCGCGCGAACACGCTGAAATTGTGGAGCGCGCTCGGAAAGCCTAAATTGATATGGATACCGACGGGGCATTTCGTCTCGTTCTTCGAGATGGGCTACGTGAAGACCAAGACGTTCCAGTTCTTCTACGCGGAATTCATTGACAGGGAGAAGTCGAAGGACATCGGGCTTGCATATTATCCGGACGTCCCGATACAGTCCTTCCTGATACAGTCGTACGGAATGCTTCCGAGCAGGGTCGCGTTCGACGCGCAGGGATATTCCGGCGGCGGGCATAGGGGCGGCAAGGGAGGCATAATAGCGAAAAACCTTTTTGGCACGAACTGTTTCGGCGGCAGCGAGGCCTTCGGCAGGGCCTCGGACGACGGCCGCTATAAGATGGAAGGCTTCGGCGGCGACCTCATATTCGGAAGCCGCCTGACCGAGAATACGCACGGCTTCCTCAAGTATTCATACGAGACCGTGAAGGTCCACGACGTTGCCGAGTGGGCTCCGGAAGATTTCAAGCGCCATACGGGCAGGACCGGCGTATCGACGCTGACCTTCGCGTGGGAGAGGAACACCCTCGACGACATCATGTATCCGATCGACGGCTCATATTACCGCGGGTCATTCGGCGTGTCGTCGAAAGCGCTCGGAGGCGGCTACAATTTCCTGAAGGCCGTCGGCGAGGGAAGGTGGTACATCTCGACGCCGTACCCGAAAGTGACATTTGTATTCAGGGGCAAGGCCGGGTGGACGGGCGAATACGGCGATTCGACTGACGTGCCCTTCTTCGAGAGGTTCACCCTCGGCGGGGATGACACGGTCCGCGGATACAAATCCCGCTCATTGGGCCCGCGCGACGAGAACAACCTCCCCCTGTGGGGCAATGCGATGGTCCTTGGGAACATAGAGACGAGGTTCCCGATATATAAATGGTTCAACGGCGCGCTCTTCTATGATGTCGGCGGGAACTGGGAGCACCTTAACAGGGTGAAGATACCCAAAGACCTGCAAAATTCCGTAGGCTTGGGAGTCAGGTTCAGGGCCAAGTGGTTTGTCGCGCGGCTTGATTACGGCTATCCGCTGAACCAGAACGGGGTGAAACGCGAAGGCAGGTTCCATTTCGGCGCGGGGGTACCGTTCTAATGACAGTGCAGGCGACCTCGGACAGGATGACGGCGCACGGGGATTTCCTTAAAAGCCTGGGTATTGAAAACAAGTCGATCGTTCGCCTGCAGCAGGTCCATGGCGGCAGGGTCGTTAAGATAGACGCGAAGACGGACATATCGGCGGAGATACCCGGCGCGGATGCCGCCATAACGAACGTGAAGGGCGTCGCCCTGTCGGTAAGGACCGCGGATTGCCTTCCGGTATTTTTTTACGACCCAGAACACGCCGCAATCGGCATCGCGCACGCGGGATGGCGCAGCACGAAGGAGAGGATATCCCCGGCGGTTGCTGGTCTGATGGAGTCGGCTTATAAGTCCGACCCGTCGAAGCTTATCGTGGGGTTCGGCCCCGCCCTGAGGCAGTGCTGCTATGAGGTGAAAAGCGAATTTCTGGTGCATTTTCCGGATTCAGTTGTTAAAATGGCGCATAGGCATTATTTTGACATAGCCGGAGAGAACGCCGAACAACTGCTTTCGTGCGGCGTCGGCTCCAAGAACATCTTTGATTGCGGCATCTGCACGTCGTGCAGGAATACGGAGTTCTTCTCGTACAGGAAAGAGAAGGACGCCGCGGGCCGCATGCTTTCGGTCATAATGCTGGACGGGAAATAACGGCCAAACAGGAGGAATAGATGAAGATAGGCGTGATGTCGGATTCCCATGATAATGTCCCGATGGTAAAGAAGGCGGTCGACCTCTTCAATGCCGAGGGATGCAGCCTTGTCGTGCATGCCGGGGATTATTGCGCGCCTTTCGCGGTCACCCCGATGGAAAAACTGAAATGCAAATGGCTCGGCGTCTTCGGCAACAATGACGGGGACAGGAAGGCGTTGTCGATGAAATCGAACGGCATGATAGTCGACCACCCTTACAGGTACGACCTGTCTAATATAAGGATGGTGATAACGCACGAGATAGAGGATATCCAGGACCTGATGGGCATGATAGCGAGGCAGGAAGTGCACCTGCTCATACACGGCCATACCCATAAGCCCGACATAAAGAAAGTGGACACATGCCTCGTGGTAAACCCCGGCGAGACCGGCGGATGGACGACCGGCAGGCCGACGGTCGCGATAGTCGACCTCGACACATTGACCGCGAAAGAAATAGAGCTTAAATGAGATCGAAGGTATTTTTCGCCAAAGCGGTAAGGGACGAGAGCCTCGAGTCGATACGCGGCAAGACGCAATGGCTGCTCGAGAGCGCCGGCCTCGACCGGATAGTAAAGAAGGACGACCTGGTCGCGCTGAAGCTGACGTTCGGTGAAAAGGGCAACGCGGGCCATATCGACGCGCGCCACGCGAGGTTCGTCGCCGACGAAGTCGGCGCCCTGAAGGCCAAACCGTTCTTTACCGACTCGAACACGCTCTACCTCGGGCAGAGGGCGAACGCGGTCGACCACACTAACCTCGCGTACGAACACGGTTTCACGCCCGACGTATGCGGGGCGCCCGTGATGATAGCGGACGGGCTGCGCTCCGGCGGGGATTTTGAGGTCAAGATAGCGGGAAACCATTTTAAGTCGGTAAAGATATCGCGCGGATGCGCAGATGCCGATGCCGTCATAGTGATGTCGCATGTGACCGGCCATATGGTCACGGGTTTTGCCAGCGCGGTGAAGAACCTCGGCATGGGTTTCGCGACACGCGCAGGGAAACTGATGCAGCATTCGGGAGTGAAGCCGGCGGTCATAAAAGACAAGTGTACCGGATGCGGGCTCTGCATAAAGCATTGCCCGGCGGACGCGATAACGATGGCCACCAAGAAGGCGTTTATCGACGAGAAGAAATGCATCGGCTGCGCGGACTGCCTCGTCGCATGCCGCAGCGACGCGATCAATATTTCGTGGGGCGAATCGAGCGGCAACGTCCAGGAAAAGATGGCCGAGTTTGCGCTCGGAGTCATGAACGACAAGAGGGGCAGGATATTGTTCCTTAACTACGCGTTCAAGAT
>Ga0265297_10009752_pt1 | contig 12275 bp, 12 predicted proteins | sample Munlanlwell13791_FD_192502 | JGI IMG/M metagenome (GOLD analysis project Ga0265297, IMG submission 192502) | Leachate microbial communities from a municipal landfill in Southern Ontario, Canada - Leachate well 137-91 | ecosystem: Engineered > Solid waste > Landfill > Unclassified | place...
ATGGACGCTGATGTAGCTGCTGAGTCGCCCCACATCAATCCAATGACCTTGAAATTTATACCCGAAAAAACGTCCGGTGTTTTCGATGATCTGCGGGAAGATTTGTTTCTCCATAGAAACGAGCTTTCCGGACTCAATGTAATTGAGCACCTGTGGTTCCAGGAGGTACGCCCCTGCATTGATCAGGTCGGAGGGGGCATCCGCTGCCTTGGGTTTTTCGACAAACTGTGTAATAGCCCCATCTTTTTTAATAGCGACAACACCAAATTCAGAAACGTTTTCAACCGGCCATAGCGATATCGTCGCGACCGCTTTTTTCCGCTCATGAAACCGGAGCATCTCCGAAAGATTAAGAGAACAGATGATATCAGCGTTCAGCACAAAAAACGACCCGACGATATGCTTCTCAGCGAACTTGACAGCCCCGCCAGTCCCCAGCGGTTCTGGTTCTTCATTGACAATGATGGTTTTCCCGAAATCATGACTGCAGAAATACTCTTCGATTTGTTCCCGTCGATAGTTCACCGCGAGAACCACAGTATCGACTTTTTTCGGTAGCGTCTTAATCAGATGAGCGATCATCGGTTCATTCAGGATAGGGAGCAGTGACTTTGCTCTGGTAAAAGTAAATGGTCGAAGTCTGGTGCCAAAGCCTCCTGCAAGGATAATTGCCTCCATATGAATCCCGTAATGATACTATTATTCCTGAAATAGCAGCGGTGTATTAAATCGTTTCTTTTTCTCACGCAATCAGAAGAAACGAAAAGAATTTATATGATTAGATTATTATAATTACACAATACAATAGGGGATACTATGAAAGAAAAAATGAAATGGAGCATCGGCATACTATCAATTCTCTGTCTTGTCTTATTGATTACACCAGCAAGTACCGCTGGACTAAGTCCATTCGCTGTCAAAAAGAAAAACACACAACCTCAACAAGCAACAGCATCACAATACTGGGGGTTATTATTCGCCGTAGGAACCTACGAGGGACATCCTGATCAGAATCGGCAATCGATGCTGGACGCCTGCGATGCTCTGTATGAAGTGCTCCTGGATTCTCCTCAGTACTGGCAAGCTAGCAATATCCATGTCCAGAAAGAAGGGCAATGCTATCTCCAGAACCTCATCAAGGAACTGCTATGGTTGAGAAAAAACTCCAAAAGCGAGGATTATGTGCTCATCTATCTAACGACCCATGGATATTTCCTTGAATCAAACACAGGGGCAGCATGGGACCTTCCTCCTAAAGACGAGCCAGATGGGACCGATGAGTTTCTGTATATGTACAATGGATTTAGCACCTGGTACGGGATCATCTGGGATGACCTGCTCAACTTCTTCGTGAGTATCATCAAATGTAAGGGACTGCTGCTAATCGTGGACAGCTGTTATAGCGGCGGCTTCAATGATATGCCGTTACCCCGCTTCAACCAACAGAGGTTTACAGCGATGTCCTGTCGGGAAAATGAAGTGTCGTACGGCTCAGATTTCTCAGATCTTCTCATCAGTGGGTTTGCTGGGTGGGCAGATGCTTTCGGAAATGGCGACGGAATAAATTCTGCTGAAGAAGCGTTTACATTGGCAGAATTCTGGATGAGTCTGGTTGGATACCAACACCCAACCTACGTTGACCTCTACGAGGGGGATTTCCCGGTCACCTATTCATAGGATTTTTTGAAAGACTACCAGATTCGTCCGTACTGAAACATTTAAAAGGGAATAGAAATTCTGGTTACGCTATACGAAGTGATAGTGTTTTTGCTATCGGGCTCGTGGTCTAGTTGGTTATGACGTCTCCCTGACACGGAGGAGGTCTTGAGTTCGAATCTCAACGAGCCCACTCCACTTTCTTGATACTGATTCTGTGGTTTGCTGACAATCTCTAAGAATTGAAAATACTCCTGTAGTTTGTTCTCTAAGAACTTACTTATTACTATGCCATACCGTCTTGCTTTCTCGACTAAATCAGCCTCAATCAATAAGTTCAATGGTTTCTTGCTCATGCGCATAGACACGCATTCCAAGACATAAATAGCTTGGGAAATCCCATCCTACATAGTTCTATAGATAGCATACCCTATTCTTAAAAGAAAAGACCCCTAGACACACAGCTTAGTCTCGTATACATCTTGTAACGGTAAGGTAAGATATCAACCCATATGCCTATACAGTAGTATCCTTGTATGCTATGTCTTATTATCTTATCCTATATACTTACTATACCCTACCCTCCCTTTATAAATCCTTCATCTTCTTCTTAAGGACCCTTCCTGCCTTAGTCCTTCCATCTGGACGAGATATAAGTCCCTCCTTCCTCATGTCTGCCACTAGTTTATCATAATTCCCTCTATACTCATCTGGGTCTAAACCAAATCTAGAACAGAAATCTAAGTATGGAACCCCTATTTGAATGAAATACCTTCTTTGAGTATAATCCCTTAAATCTCGTGGGTCTTGTCTTCTACAATGGAAATCTTCTAAATGGTCTTGAATTAATTCCATAAATCGTCTAGAGAATATTCTCATTGCCTCTGTAAATTCATCAACAGTTGGGGGAGTAGTCTGCTCTCGAGTAGTAGTCAGAATCACATCAAGAGGGATAACCTCTATCGCATTTTCTTCACACAAATCACCTATTTGCTCTATATGTGCATTATTGAGAGTAACCATCCACAATCCTTCACGGTTGGGGTCATTTTCAGTGAATTTACGTAATATGTTAATATTAAATCTTGCCGGATTCATCTCATAATGGTCTAAACAATTCTTTGCTTCGACATAGAATATATGAGACCGACCTTCTGAATCGAAAATATCAATTCTGAAATCTATTTCGATTGCTCCCTTCCTTGGATAATGTGATGTTATTGAGAAAGAGCAGGATTCTTCACCCCATCTAAAGCCATATTCCATAAGAACATATTTCATTGTCCTTCCAATAAAACGTTCACCAACTTCACCACGTCTATTAAAATAGTTATCAATGCCGGGATTAGCATCAAAATAAGCTTGAATATCACGCCTTAAATGGGGAATGATATGTTCTATCATCTCTTCGAACATTTGAAAATAGAATCTAGCATCATCCTATAAAACCGTTATATACCGTTATGCCAGTAGTATGCGTTACTAACATCTACAACAGTCCTCTACTACAAGGACTAAGTTCTACATAGACATCTGTGCGTTACAAGAAGTATACCTCTTATTATCGTATCTAAACCGTTCTATAAAACAAACATCTTACATACAGAATATACATATATCTGGTTATTGTGTCTCAGCATTCAGAAGATAGATTCAGACATCATTCAGACAATTTCAGATGGTGTCTTTTATTTGAAGTAATTATTTATCTTCCAGCGTCTAGATTTGGCGAAGATAACCAAGGTTCAAAATCTATATAATAACCCACAGAATCTCCATCACCTGGTCCATTTCCACTAGGACCATTTACTGCCCCCCACCAGTTCATAGTTGCATTAACTCTTAAATAACCTGGATAAGAAATCCCACAACCATTATCGTAGATATTGTTTTCGTGTATCATAGGAGAACAATCTTCAATGAGATAGATACCACGTTCATTATTATTGATTTTGTTAGCAAATATAGTACAATTATGTGGTGGAAAATAGCAACCTATTCCAACAGCGTTTGCCGTCACATTGTTGTGTAATATAATGCAAGTATCAAAGGTTCCAATACCCCAGATGCAATTTTCAAAAATATTGTTTTGTATAACGCAGAAAGCACAGCTTAAACCATCGCAGTTGGTAACAGTATTATTCTCAAGGATACAACTAAAGCCATGATAGGCTCCACCTCTAATTGTATGAGAACCAGTAACGTTGAATATTGTGTTATTACAGATTAAAATATCGTCTCCTTCAAACCTGATTGCGGAATCGCTTTCTTTAATGATATTGTTATCTACAGTGACATGTGTTACATTGAAGAGGTAAATAGCGGTAAAATAACTACTAGAACTTCGAGGAGATATCCAGTTTAAGAACAGATTGTCTTGAATTCTGATATATTTATCTGTATTCATAATAACGATGCCGAATCCAAGGCCATGAATATTGAGATATGTCTGGATGATTCTAATGATTATTCCATTGAAGCGCCAACCTGAGATGATATAAGGATTCTCTGATGTTCCATTTCCACTATTTACCCCATGTCTTTTAATCAAATCCTTATTCCCATCAATCCAGATAGGCCAATGGTATCGGAAAGATGATTGGGGTGAAGGCTTATTTATTACCGTTTCCCAAAATCCTTGGATACCACATGCTTGTGTGGTGATTTCCACAAGGTCATCATTTGTGGATGCTTTGACGACACTCTGGTTGATGCTTGGTGCGACTGCGACACCGAGGAAAAGAAGGATGATGCTTACTGCAAGGATTTTCTTCATTTATCATACCTCAATATCATGGGGTTCTTGTGCTGGAGATTTGTCATAGATATGCCAAGCAATTGAGACATCTTTCCATTCCGCTTCGAGTTCATCCCATATAGACCATAGTATTATTTTTCCTTCAATTTGTTTAGGGGAGGATGATGAATGGTCATCCCAATAATTTTCTATAATTGTATTCATTTTTATATGAAATGATAATAAATTAAATATGATTTCTCTTCTTTCATATGCAAAGGTGGCATGAATTGTATTTTCGATTAGATTGTTTTGTTTTATGATATTTTGTGTACCAGTTATTTCCATTCCTGTTATTATATTTTTAATAATAATATTATTGTAAATCAATGCATTTCTTCCGCAAACACCAATTCCACAAACGTTATTTTCAATATAGTTGTGATGAACTTCAATTTTCTCATCACTACAAAGAACAATCCCCTCACTATGATTTGTTATTTTATTATTATAAATAAAAATATTGATACAATCATTTGTTCTTATGCCCTCCCTTGAATTATTAATAATATTATCAGCAATTGTGGCTGTATCCCAATCACTGAATCGAATCCCCCATTCGTTATCCAATATAACATTATCTGTGATAGAAATAGTATTTCCCTGTCTACAGAGAATAGCGGCACCATTATTGATAAAGATATTATGAGTAATAATAGCATTTTTAGTATCTTTAATTCTTATTCCAGAATCATTCCAAGCAACACCACCACTATGTTGTAAAGTAAAACCTGTGACTACTATATCCTCAGCTTCGAGCACAAGAACACTTCGATACCCATTTGCATCAATGATTGTTGTATCTCTATTTTCTCCTATAATAGAGATAGATTTAATCAAAAAGACATTTTCATAATAGGGTGAAGAATCATCATATACAAACACCGTATCACCATCAGATGCATTATCGATAGCGTCCTGAATCCTCGTGTAGTTTCCTGGCCCACTCCCTCCGACATACAACCAGTTCCCTCTTGATGTTGATTGAGATTTCTCCGTGTTCTGTGCTATTGCTGGTGCTATGGACACACCAACGAACAAGAGAATGATTCCAACTGCCAACCATTTCCTTGTCATATACCATCTCCAGAAACAGTCACACCGCTAAAACCATATGCAAAAATACAACAAAGGTGTTGACCGATAAAACCGATTCTGAGAGTACCGAGAACCTCATAAGCTTTTACAGAATAAAACTTATGTTCCCACGCTTTATATCCCAAAACATCCATGGTATTCGTAAAATTTGAATTCCAAAGTTTGAAATATGAGGTATGTTTCCAACAATTCTCATACTCACCCTTGGCAAAGGCAAACGTAAAAAAATAGATATCTCTGTCACTCGATATCAATTTCGTGTTCTCTTCATAGTTGATTGTTTTTTTTACACCCTGAGTAGGAACAGCGATAATCGACAGTAGAATCAGACAGAGAATAATCCCAATCAGAGGTTTCTTATCCATTGCTTTCCTGCCCCTTTATCATATTTTACATCAATGTTCTCCTATAAGAAGATTATTAACTGAAGAAGCAACAATATCTTGTCATATCAACCACTTTAAAATATATCATCAAATTCATCCATTTCTTCTTATGACCTTATAGTATGGATGATTATGCGTAAAAGCTGACCTCCCAGAAAATATTGCTTTATCTGTTGTTTTAGAAGCAAATACGCTATATTTGAGTGAACATCTGTATATGTGTAAAATGAGTATAAGATTCTTAGGACTAAAGAAAAGAAGAGTAGGATTACCTACCCTGGGCTGGGTAAAGTATCAACAGGTATAGGTATTTACCACACACTATACCATAGCCTACTCTCCATTCCCTTATCTATACCGTATACTACTTACCCCGCCACCCCACCAGATATACAACCCATTCTAATAGGTAAGATACTACTCCTATAGCCTATACAGTAGGGCATACACAATATCCTATGTATTATCCCCTATCCTACCTTATTCCCTTACCCCGCTCATTACCTTGTCGTAAATCTTCTTAAGGTCCTCTTCACTTTGGTAGTTATAGTGCATCAGGTCCACATCACCCTTTAATGAATGTCCCATGAGGATTTTCTTAATGGATGTTGGGCCCCCTCGTCTATCCCATTCCTGAGAGAAGTATTTCCGTAGGTCTTTTACTCTGATTAAGGCCCCTTTAAATAAGTGAGTCATATGAGTCTGAGAAAACAATTTATCAAGTCTACTATTGGCATTGAAATAGCTAAGATACTCAGAGAATGCTTGCTTGGTATCTTCAGTAAAGAATGACACTCGACTTCTTTGTGTTTTTGTTGTCTGACCACTCAATGGATTATGATTGATATGAACAGTCCTAGTATCCAGGTCAATATCACTAAGATTTAATTGATATAACTCTTCAGCACGCATCCCTGATGAGGAACCTAATAGAATCAGTGTCTGAATTTGCTTAAAATACGAATTATCTTCAAAATCTGATATCGTCTTCTGTATCAATTCCTTGGTGAACCTTTGAGGAGTATAAACAGGGTCTGAAGGTAGTTCGATGGTGTTCGCCCAATCAATTCCAAGGTATTTGAGATATTTTAATATCTGATACATCTCTTTCTTGTATGTCGCTAGAGAATATTCTTCTTTAATTTGCTTAAAATATGCCAGACTCTTAGGTTTATCAAGCCGCTTATCAAGATATTCCATGTATCGACTAAGGTATCTCTCCACTTCTTTCTTATGACCTAAAGTAATACCACTTAATTCAATAGTATCAAGGTATTCATCAAGGGTCTTTTCCTCCATATGGAACACCCCTGACACGGAGGAGGTCTTGAGTTCGAATCTCAACGAGCCCACTCCTCGCATTTTTTGAAAAAGGATGTTTGTCAATCGAGGGTTTTCTTCCTAGAGGATGTTCTATTCGGTGGATGACATCCCCGATGCACTTTTTTTTACGATAGGTACAATCCCTGCCATCTGCTCCGCAATCACGTTCGTAATATCGGTATGAGGATCAATAACATATTTCGTATTGTTTTCCAGTGAATATTGCACCGTTTCCAATTTCTTATAGATCTGCGCCTCGTCCCTGAAATATTTTTGAATGGCGGTGTTGATCTTTTCGATTTTCGCTGCCTCCGCCTCCGCCACCTTCACGATTGCCTGGGCTCTTCCCTCTGCTTGCAGAATCGCTGCTTGTTTCATCCCCTCAGCTTTCTTGATCTCCGCCCTTCGGAGACCATCCGCTTGGGTCTCGGCGGCGGTCGCATAATCAATCGCAGCCTGTTTCTCGTTCTCCGCCTTTACCACCTTGTTCATGGTATCCTGTACATCCTTCGGTGGGTCGATTTCCTTTAACTCGGTACGGACCACCTCGATACCCCAATTCGCTGTTTCCAGCCGAAGCGTGCTCATCAGCTCATTGTTAATCCGATTCCGATCGCTATTCGCCTCATTCAAATTCAGCGTCCCAATAATGTTCCGAAGCGTGGTGCGCGCGAGATTTACAATCTGATACTTGTAATCAAACACATTGTATTGAGATGCTTTGACGGATTCTTCATCTATTTTTACCTTGAAATACACTTGAGCATCCACCTGTGCATTGAGCTTGTCTTTTGTAATAATCGTCTGCGGCTCTGCATTGACCATCATTTCAGTGATGTTCACTTTTATCAACCGCTCAACGACAGGGATAATCCAGGCAAAACCCGGCTGCCGAAACCGATTGTACTTGCCCAACCGTTCCACAAGCGCCCGCTGGGTCGGTCGAACAATCCGGATACCCATCGAGAAAAACCAGACTAAGACGGCGATCAGCAACACCCATCCTATTATCCCAAGTAAATCCATTCATCACACCTCAGAGTTGATAACGAGCGTTCCTTTATTAATTCTCTTTACAGAGACCTTGATTCGCTCATAAACAGTATAACTGGAAAAGAAAAGAGATACACCTTACGACGGGTGTTGGTTACTTCATCGTCTTTTTCAAAAACGGCCAGACATCCTCAACGGTTTTTGCACTATTCACCAGACTTTGTTTCTCTTTCCACCAATCCGTACTCTGAATGTCCTCCCGGCATTTCGCAAGTTTGTCCTGCGCATGATTAATCTCCACGATCTTCTGCATGGAATGAAGCGAGTACTCCATATAGACGATGACGTCACAGAGCACATCCATATCCTGGGCAAGCTCAGGATTAATCATACTACGAATCTCTTCACCAACAAATTCAAGGGAAAAGGCAGGGAACTTTCTATTTAACAACCCCATTCTCTGAACCTCCAAACCTCATACCCGCAGGTATGCTATATCGTTTCATATCACCTGATTCTATATAAGTTCTTTCATTTATCTCTATCACAACATTCAAATATCGTTCGCTTCATTCCCCGGCCCGTGACTCAGAACCTACAAAAGAAATCTGACGATGCATCACAACATTTTCAGAACCAAACTAAAGGTGTGCAAGCGCTCCTTGGAGACCCAAAGAAAGCGATTCGGTCCTTGTCCTGGCCGATGATCATTGCAATGACCGTCCAAACGCTGTATAATCTCGTCGATGCGATTTGGGTGTCGGGTCTTGGATCTGATGCTCTTGCATCCGTTGGTTTTGTGTTCCCTTTATTGTTCATGGGGATCGCTATAGCCACAGGTTTGGGAGTCGGTGGAGGCTCAGCGATATCCAGAAAAATTGGTGCAAAAAATAAAAAAGGAGCGGACAACGCCGCGGTACACACCATGATTTTGATGTGTGTTCTTGCGATCCTCTACGCAGCTCCTTTATATGTATTCTCTGATGATATTTTCCGTGCAATAGGTGCAGGACGAACAACAGAAACCGCTTCGATATATGCACAAATCATGTACTCGGCGACCATCATCAGCTTTTTCTGTTTTATCGCAAATGCCATCCTGCGGTCAGAAGGAGACGCGAAACGAGCGATGTTTGCAATGGTTCTTGGTGGGGTCCTCAATGTTATATTAGACCCCATCTTCATCTACACCCTTAATTTTGGAGTGCCTGGTGCGGCATGGGCTTCTGTTTTTTCCATGAGCATCTCGGCAATGCTCCTCTTCTACTGGTTGTTCTTCAAACGAGACACGTATGTGTCATTAAGATTTCGCGATTTCAGTTTTGATAAATCAATCATCAAAGATATCTTGATCGTCGGACTTCCTGCGTCAGTCATGCAACTGTCGATGTCGATTATGATGTTTATGATGAATATCATCGTTCAACATGTGGGGGGCTTGGATGGTGTCGCCGTATTTTCAGCGGGATGGCGAGTCGCAACCATGGCATCCATGCCGCTTCTTGGCATGGCAACTGCGGTAGTCTCAGTGACGGGAGCAGCGTATGGCGCACATGCGTATAAAAAAATTGACGTCGCTCATATATATGCCATAAAAATCGGTATTCTCATTGAAACATCTATTGCCGTTGCCACCTTCATCTTTGCACCAGTCATCACCGCAGCATTCACGCAATCTTCAGATACCGCTCGGTTAGCAGATGATATCACTACGTTCCTTAGAATCATCTGCATCTTTTATCCTGCGACCGCATTTGGAATGCTCTCCTCTGCGTTGTTCCAGGGGATGGGAAAAGGGATGTATTCCTTACTTGCAACGGTACTACGGACCATCGTTTTAACCGTCCCCTTAGCATGGCTTTTTGCGGTTTTCCTTAGCTGGGGTCTTGTCGGGGCTTGGTGGGGATTGGTACTAGCAAATATTCTCGGAGGAGCGTTCACCTTCCTTTTAGCGAAGGTGTATGTCGATAGACTTCTGAAAACACCGAAATCCGATGGATAACAACTCTTATATTGTCACGGTGCCATTAACCCTGAAGTGATGAACGAACCTTTTCTGAGCCACCCTGGCGATGATGAAGATCTTGAGTACTGAGTAAAGAACGATTCTGTCAGATATGCGTTCGAAGCATATCTGCTACTTTTTCTAAGAATCTGACATCATAGGTATCAAACGCAGCAGGGCGGTCAGAGTCGATGTCGATTTCACCAAGAACTACCCCAGATTTTCTGATGGGGACGACGATTTCTGATCGCGTGGAGAGAAAACAGGATAGATATCTCTTATCTTTTAACACATCGTCGACCAGCTCTGTTCTGCCCGAAGTTGCCGCTGCACCGCAGACACCCTGCCCGAGAGGAATCTTCGTATGCTGCGTTGCTTGCGTCCCTTTCCAGGGACCGAGAACGAGCATGTTTCCTTTGACAAGATAGATGCCGACCCAGCTGTACTTCTCAAATCCTTCGAATAAGATATCAACGACCTTTTGCAGGGCGGTGGGTGCTGGTTGTGTCAGCAGTAGCTTCTTTATTTTTTGTTCAGCGGTACTATACTGCAAGAACATCCCTCTCTGTTAATAATCCAAAAGACTGGTTTGCGAATTCTTCGGACCAAAAGACACCGGAATCGCTCTGTCGTCGTCGGTGGGAAGCTCAATGGTCCCGTACTTCCCCCCACCACCAGGGACAATGCGTACTTTATGGCCCCGAAACGCCTGGATCGCCATTGTAATCGCTGGGACCGTCACCCGTGCGACCTGCTCAAGGTCTGCATCGAGAAGAACGGTAATCTCAGAGCCGAACGCGGCAATCAGCTCGTCCCATCGTTTCGTCACACTCTGGGTAAAGGGAGTGTGCTGCCCGAGTGCCTTTGCGATAATCTCGGAAAGGGGGATGAGATACACATATGGCGGGCGATGCGGAGGATGCCGGGGTTCTTTATAAGAAGCGATCTCTCGAATGCGGTCTTTCACTCCTTTTTTGATGCGTTTCCCACAGCTGCATTTCCATCGTCGTTTCATCGCCTCCTCAAGCGTATAATGGGTGAAACACGAGATGCAGGCAGACTCATTATATTTCCCTTCCTGCGGGGGCAAACCGACATTTAACACCGGTTTATTACCCCCTGTCCGAAGAATCGCTTTCTTAATCTCAGAAAAGGTGGCATCATGGACTTCAAAACGAGTAAACTCCCGAGCGAGACGTACTGGATGAGGGCTGTGGCAATCTGAATTGGTCAGAAACGTGAGTCGATGTAGCTCCTCGATGGTATCTGCGTAATCGGTATCCGCGCTTAACCCTAGTTCGATAAAAGAGATGTATGGGGTCATATCCCCATAACAGCTCTGAAGAGATGGATGGTACGCGTAGATGGCGGTCCACGGGGTGAATCCATGGGCTGGGCCGATGAGTGCCTCGACATCCTTGGCTAGACTTGCAAGTTCCACACCGTTCATATCGATATTAGGTCGTCCGTCCGTCTCAAGGTTCTTCGATTTTGTTTTAATGGCTTCTTTGTATGACTCAACAGCAGAAAAACTAGGAAAATATAGGAGATGATGAACACGATGGTTATCCTCAACTTCAGCGCTGAGGATGAATCGGGTTCCGTTCAGCTCAAATGTGCCTTCATCAATCGAAGTGCATGTCTTGATTTCGTTTTGCCATGCGGTATGCAGACAATCCCCGGTTCCAAGAAGAGTGATTCCTTTCCGAGGTGCTTCCATGGAAAGTGCGGTAATCGTCATCCGGTCGCTTGTGGCACCAGAATACCGAGAATGGATATGCAAGTCAGCGTTGATGAGCATCACAATCACTTTCTTTCCAATGCTATTTTGTTTTTTCTGTGTTCTTTTCTTCCGTGATGCGTTGTGCGGGGGTATTCTCCTCGAAAAATTGCGCATGGGCGGTGATCTCCATAATACCCGCCATAATCAGGAGGATACCAGCGATGAGCAGCAGGTACGCACCTATCCCAAAGCCCCAAGTCATTCGTATGGATCCACCGGCAACCTCCGTGATTG
>Ga0265297_10009753_pt1 | contig 12273 bp, 9 predicted proteins | sample Munlanlwell13791_FD_192502 | JGI IMG/M metagenome (GOLD analysis project Ga0265297, IMG submission 192502) | Leachate microbial communities from a municipal landfill in Southern Ontario, Canada - Leachate well 137-91 | ecosystem: Engineered > Solid waste > Landfill > Unclassified | place...
GGAAATTGCCTGTGCCCGGGCGGCAGTCACATTTTCAAAAGCGGTCTTTTCGTGAGCCGCATAACCTTTAACGGTTTCCACCAAATTCGGAATCAAATCGTATCGCCTCTTCAGCTGAACTTCGATATCCGAACCTGATTCTTTCACGCGGTTGCGAAGCGTGATTAAACCGTTATAAATGCCGATGACAAAAAAGGCAGCGGCAACGACGATAATCGCGAGAATCCATCCAAACATAATGAATTTAATAAATTAAAATCGACAAACTTAATAATATGATAGCATACTGGCTTCAAAAATCAACGAACTTATTTAAGATTTTTCCGGCGCCATTCCTCTATTTTTTTATGGTTGCCGGAAAGCAAGACTTTCGGCGTCAACCAACGGATTTTTTTGTTTTTTGGCTTGGGATAAAAGATTTCCGGCCGCGTATAAACAGGATAACTAGGCAATTCCTCCGGCTTATTCTTTGACCAGCGCTTAGTTTCAATTGACTCGGTATTGCCTAAAAATCCGGGAATTAAGCGCGAAACCGCATCAACTAAAAGCATGGCCGGAATCTCGCCGCCAGAAAGCACGAAATCGCCCATTGAAATTTCCTCATCAGCTAAATATTTCGCTACCCGCTCATCCACTCCTTCATAATGGCCGCAAATTAACGTTAACTCTTTATACTTACTCAACTTCTCCGCGTATTGCTGGTCAAATTTTTTACCCTTAACGCTGAATAAAATAACTTTTTTATTTTTCGCTTTGCCTTTTGCGTTTAAAGATTGGATCGCCTTATAGATCGGCTCAATCTGCATCACCATTCCCGGTCCGCCGCCAAACGGCTTTTCATCAACTTTATGATGTTTGTCCGTGGTAAAATCCCGCGGGTTAATAAAATCAATCTTAATTAAACCCTTGCCTTGGGCTTTTTTGAGAAGCGAGCTATCAAAATATGATTGAAACGCTTCGGGGAAAATTGTAATAATGTGAAATTTAATCATTTTTATAAAATTAGACCCCGCCTATAAAAAGAGGGGTCTAATTAAAATACTAAATAAAGATTAGAGCTTCAGGTCTTCTACAACCTGATCAACCGAAGAGGAACTAGCACTGCCTCTGGTAGAACCTTCCGGCTCTACAATCTTGAGATTCACTCGGGCATTGTGCCTTAAACCAACTAAACGGGTTAAAGCGCGAATGGAGCGAGCAGTTGAACCTTGTCGGCCAATGATTCGGCCCATGTCTTTCGGGTTAACCTTAAGGGTTAAGAGAACGCCCATTTCATCAACGGAGCGGCTCACCTCAACATCATCAGGATAATCCACAAGGCCTTTAATCAAAAACTCAAGAAATTCCTGGTCTGTAGCTGCTTTGGTAGTCATAGTAACAGTAATACAATCTTGCAAGTAGTGCGACCTTTCTGCCTAAAAGCTCATATCCACTACTCCCATTAGTTTAACTGATTTTAAACAGGTGTCAAATAGTGACAAAAAATAAAAAGAGGGTCAACGCGCCTGCGCCGCCCTCCCAATACGTCTTTAGTTTGAAGCGAAAATGACTACTAATGGCAGATGAGTCTGGCCATCCCGCCAGAAAAAATCAGCTTGATTATCACAACCACTCCACATGCAGCCCAACCAAACAGGCTGAACATTAAACCTATCGGCCAAAAAATGTAAGAAACAATCTTTGTGGCAATGAGGCTATTCCTGACGGAGAGCATCCCTTCTCTTTCGCGTAGAAAACCGCCGTAGCTAAGCTGGAATTCTTGGAAAGAATTCAAGGGCTGATTTTTGTAGAATTTTTGAGAAGCGTCAACATAGCTTCTACTGCCATAATACCCGATGTTGCAGTAAGCCGCAACGATAAGAATAATGGCAAAAACTTTTAGCGCTTTTCCGGATAAAACCACAAATATTCTCAGAAGGGTTAAAGGCTTCATTTCATTCTCCTCCTCTTTTCCCAAATAGTCATTACCATTTCGAGCGTTTTTGTCTATTTAAACGCCTTTTCCTTTTCAGGTGATTCCCCTTGCACCAAACCGTGATAACCGCGTCCAGCTGCTCGTTGAGAACGAAAATCCAACCCTTGCGAGCAAAATACCGCGCTCGCCTGCCATGCCTTTTAATCGCTGCTTGAAGCGCTCTGGACTTCTTTTTGATTTCTTCGGAACTAGATAATAGCTTGCGCATTTCGCCTTCCCAGCCACGAGGATGCTGTTCTGGCATAAACTTGAGCCACCGCTGCCTGAAACGCCGTAAAGCATGATGACTGATGATGATCCGGGAGCAATCCACAAAGCCCTCCTCTCGCCATATCGCTTCGCTTATTATTTTTTAAAATAAAGCTGGAAACAGCTCTGCTGTTTCCAGTATAATTCCGGAATATTTTTGCGTCAATACTAATTATTCTTGGTCCAAGGAGGGTATTTCCAAATCAAGGGGCTAAAAATTATCAACCCACGGCCAGATTATACCAATCATTTGATTTTAATTTTAAACTTTTTAGCCAATCCAATTTCGTTTGCGTTGTTGGTTTTAAATCCTTATATTTCCTGAGTATTTTATTTGTTATATAAGCAATATCCTTAATAATTTCCGCTTCTTTATCCCTTAAAGAAGAGAGCGTCAATCCTTCAATCTCTATTTGAAATAATTCTTTCGCGCCACAAGTGCATCTATCTATCAAAATACAATAGGTTTCCTTATTTTTATTGTTTTGAACTATAAAATATTTTCTTTTTCTATAAAGCATTCTGAGCGACTGATTTAAATCTTTTTTGGGCTGAGAAATTTTTATTTCCCTTCTTTTCAAAATGCAATTTAAATTCAGAAGGTCTTTTATTGTTTCAGAATTCTCCTTAAGGGTAGTGGTCTGTGAATCTCCCTTCAATCCAATTCTTATGTAATTATTTTGATGATTGACTATGTATTTATGTAATCGCCCGCTTTCCAAAATATAAGGAAACCCTTTCATCGGACCAAATCCGTTAATGCGCCCCCTTTTAAAATCATTCCTTATTTTATGAAATATGTTTTGCTTCCTACCATCTAAGGATAGCTTTGCTTCTATTTCAATGTCGGATTTTGCGGTCTTTTCATTGAATTTGTTTCTTAAATACTTGCCTAATAAAGCGTAGGCTGTGTCTTTTTTGGAAATAATCGGCTCCGCTTTTAGTTTCAGTAATAAATTTCTTATCATTTTAAATTTTGAGGATTTCAACTTGTTCGGCGGTACTTTAACTTCTATTCTGATATAATCTTCTTGCCCAATTTTAATTCCAATTAACCCAGATTCAAAAAAATAGTAATTAAGATTATCGTCAATAGTAATTCTGAAATCATCGCTACCCTTAACAAGATAATGCCTTCGTCTATAACTATCTGCCACACATGGTCGAAGCGGCAACGAAAGAGAAAAGTCCTTTGTTTCTTTTTGAAGAATTTTCGAAATGTCTTTAAGTTTAAGGTTTTTCCGCTCTTTTTGCCTTAGGCGGCTATCCTCAATTATCAAGTCTTTTTTAAGTTCTAAAATCCATTCATCATTTAGATTAAGTTTTATTTTTTTACCCCATGATAACTTGCTGTATTTTCTGGCTTTAATTGAGATGCCAAAAGGAACCTCGTGTTCGGAATTATTTAAATAAAGGGTTTGATTATAACCGGTTTTAAATTCCTTTTCCGTTGTAATTGGTTTTATCCCTCTTATGAATTCTCCCAATTTGGAAGTCTGAATATAGCACCTTTCCTCTTTTCTTGTTTTCATAATTTTTCCTAATCGAGGAGCTAAAAATTAAACTCGACTTTCGCGCACCTGCCCCGCAGTTAAATTTTCCAACTCCCGTGTCAATATCAATTATTCTTGGTCCAAAAGAATGTTTTTGAAATAAACATCGTCAGACCAAACATTGAATTCCAGTCGGTTAACACCTTCGGCCGTCCAATCAAGCTCTAACCAATCACCACCACCAATCCTAAACCAATATCTATCCAGGCTAGCGTCCCATTTAAATTGCCAATTCGCCCACTGGCCAGGATTAACTTTTACGGAATAATCAATGAATTGCCCATTATTATACGCCTGAATGCTGGAGCCGTTTATCAACTGGAAAGGAATTCCAGAGATGAGATACATCTGACTTTGATTGCTCTTAGGTCTAATCCACAACGATAATGCACCTTTTGCCGTTAGTGGAAAATCTTTACGCATTATGGTATGGTCCATCCAATACGCATAGGCAGCACGCAAAAATTGAGATGACGCAACACCCATTTCGCTTTCAACCTGCCAAGGCCCGGAATTATTGCCAGAGATCCAATTCCCCTGCTGATAATTCGGCGCGCCGAGAAAATCGCCAACCTGATAATTTTCAAAATTTTCGCAAATCAGATTATCGTCTCCGACAGCCGCGCAATCTAAAATTGGCAAGGAAACATAAATTTCTAATTGGCCAACAGAAGAATAACGATAACCATTAAAAATTCGCCAACCTAAATAACTTTTAACGCCAACGGGCAAGCCAGAAATCTCCACTTCAATCTTTCCGTTTGAAACAACGCCACTGGCCAACAATTTACTGGAGAACCAGTTAAAACCGTTAATCGGCTCGGTGGTAGAATAACGAACCTCGTAATTCAAATCTGATTGTCCAGGAGGGGTTGATTGAAAATCAATCTTCTGGTTGACCTCATCAAAACTAACGCTGAAATCCCACGGTTCCAACACCAGGGGTTGCCGCGGATTTTCCTCAAAGAAAACACAATCTTTAACCAACGCCTCTTTTACTCCCCACCACCAACCATTACTGCCATCCCATTTAAATGTCGCCGGAAGAAGAAGGTCACCGGCCTGAAAATCGCCTTCTACCTCAAAATGAAAACTCGTGAAGTTGCCGGCCAGATTGTCCAAGCTGGAAATATTGGGATTATCACTAATAATAAAAATCTTCTTCTCATGCCAATTATCAATATTCAAGGCGTTACTAGGCAAATTATCACTAAAACCGTAGATGCACCGCCCTTCTTTACAATAATTACTGATATTTAAAAAGAAGGTAAATCCCAAGGCGCAATAACGACCCTCGCACAAAAATGGATTTGGAAAATTATAATAGGTGAAATCAAGCCAATTTTTACCTAGGCAAGAATAAAAAGCGATATTGGTGATATAAGGATTGCCAACGTCAACATAATGCGGAATGCAAAAAGGGATGACAAACTCGTAAGTATCAGACACATCAGACCGCAAACCTTCGGGATCTTCGCTCTCCAAAGAGAAATAATAGGTGCCAGCGGAAAAGTTACGAAGCAAAAACTCATATCTTTGCGAATTTGGATTTAACCCTAAATACTGCGAATCGGGAATCGCCAAGTTATACCAATTTTCTTCGGAGAAATCTTCCTGCAAGAGAGAATATTTGAGAGGGAAAGTTAATGAGTTGTCGGGCGCTGAATTCAAATCAAAAGATAAAATCAATTGATCGCCTTCGCGAATTTCTCCCTGAATATTCGCCGGAATGGCTGGTTTTGGCCGCGGCTCAATCAGGCTTTGCGAATTCTGTGGCTTCGGAGCGCCATGAAGGATAAAATCATCAACGGTATCCGTATCGCAGCCATTTCCTAAAAACTTACCGTCAAATTGCGGATCAACGCAAACTTCGCCGCTCAACGCTTTACGCTCCAAAACAATGTCTTCGGAAAAAGTTTGTTTATTATAAATAATGGAATCAACCAAATTATAATCAGCATCCAACAAAAGAATGTAATAAACCAAACCATCTTCAGCTCGAAGTTTAGCGGAAGAACGCCAGATATCAGGCGTCCGATTATTGATGGTTGACGAAGCATATTCGTTCAATCCAATCAAAAGATAGCCATTGCGCTTAATTTTGGTGATGTCTTCATCCTTTTTCGCGCCGTAACCAAACGTCGCCAAAGACCTGGCAGAAGCACTTTCCTCTTTGGTTAAGGCAGATAAATCAAAAGTGGATGAATCGCTCACTTCTAAAAGTTTCAACCGCCAATTTGTCAAATCAAAATCCGCGCCATCAGCATCATATAATTCAATAAATTCACGATCTTTATATGACCCGGATTCGTCATACATAACTTCGGAAATGAAAATTTTCGGTATCGGAGTTGGAGTCGGCGTTGGTGTAATGGTTGGCTCTGGCTCCGGAGTGAGAGTTGGTGTTGGAATGGGTATTGGAGTTGGCGTCGGTTCTGGCTCGGGCGTGAAAGTCGGAGTTGGTTCTACTGTGGGCTCAGGAGAAATACTTGGTTCTGCTGTTGGTTCGGGAGTGACGGAAGGAGAATTTTCCGCTGTCGGTTCTAATGTGGGAGTGGGTTCTGGTGTAGGAGTTCGTTCAATTAACCCTTCAGGAGTAATGGTTGGAGTCGGAGTTAAGTCCGGAGTAAGAGTTGGGGTAATTTCTGGTGTCGGAGTGGGCGTGACAATCAATGGATCGCTGTTTTCCTGGCGCGGCGTTCCCAATACTCCTCCGACGCCATTCCCAGTATAAGCATGCCAATTAAAGTCGTCGCCTCTTTCCTGCGTTCGGTGTTCTATTTTATCACCAGCCGGCCAATTTGGATTAGCTTCAACTTTATCAATTAGATAACAATTTTGATCAAAAAGTTTTAATGATTCTTCGGAATCGTTCAACGCTCCCGAATAAATCAAATCCGCAACGACCGCTGGAATAGAATTGTCATCGGTCCGCTCCAAAAGATAAAACTCGCCAGCGGCCAAAATTGTATTTCCATTATTTTGCCCAAAAACAATCTTTATCTGTTCATCTTTATCCAGCAGCTGCCAGTTTTTTATGTTGACTGAGAAATCGGATATGTTTTTTAATTCGATCCATTCATCATTGCTTGAGTTTTCGGTTCCCATCCAGGCGATTTCGTTGATAATTACGCTTTTTTCAGCGATAGCATTGACATTGGCTTGATCACAATAAACAATCGGCGTGGGCGTCGGCTTGGGCGTGGGCATGGCTGGATTAGCAGAATAACCACTGCTGAAATATTGAGCGAGAGATTGACTAGTCGGAGTCGGCGTGGGAGTTGAGATCAGTCGAGGTGTTGGAGGCAGCTCGTTTAATGGCCCAGGCGCCACCGAAACAGTTGGCATGGCTTGACTAATGACAACTACGCGCGCAGTTTCGCTATAAAAAGAACTAGGCGTAGGAATGATTGGAGAGCTTATGATATTATCCTCTCTCAAAGAAGATGGCTGAGGAGTGAATTGCGGTGTCGGAAATGGGGTGATTACTACCAAGTTAAGTGACGGGGTAATTCCTGGTTGTTGTTCAGTGCCCGTTCCTAAAATGCCAGAAATAAAATTGGAAACGGAGTTGATAACCTTGGCCGCTTCTCCAACCAAAGAAATCAGGGGATTTGATAATTTAGGGACATCGTAAGCAATAAGATGTGTTGGAAAGTCCTTATTCACCACAGCATCAGCGCATTGTTTTTGGAACAAGGCAATAACTCCGGCACCATTTAAAACAGCTAGTTTAGAAAGATGGGAAAAATAGGCATTGAGAATCGGATAATAAGTTTCCCTATTTAATATTTCCAATATAAATACGTACTCCTTGTTTATGTCGTCCCATTTGTTACGTAATTTTGCTATTGGGAACTTTTGACCATTTTCATCTCTCCCATAGCAAAAATTTTCATCGCACTGATCAGTATTATTAACGTTAACTTTTGGCAGCGGGTATCTAATGTCATTAATCGTATCGGCGGAGAAAAAATATTTATTGCTGTATTCTGCAGCTGACATTAAATAATCTGAAATGGTTGATTTCTGCGGCAAAGAAATATTCCTGTTTTTTAATTCCTGCGCCACTGACAGATTATTACGATTCCATTGGGCAGTATAATCTTCATAGGGCGAACCGTCGTCGCCAATTATACTTACAGCCGCATGGCTATCATCCCTAGTGTGTTCGGGCATGGCCATATCTTGAATCAAATGTAAAATATAACCGAGAGTTTTGTACGCCTCATTTAAGTTACCGCTTGCGCAATATTCTATTGCTTTGGGCCACGAACGATCACCCTCATAATAAGCGTATTTTTGCTGGTTAAAAGAATCGGTTATCCATTCCACAGCAGAAACAGGTTCTGTACCTACGGCCAAGGTGCTTAGAAGGGCAAGTAATTTAGAAGGAAATTTTCCTTCTTTGGCGCCAGTCCAAGCTGTTTTATGAATCGGGTCATAGAAGTGATTCATTGGTCGCGGCAAAACATCTTCCTTATTACTGCCTTCAATCATCCATTCTTTTTCCTGACTTGTTATTTCTGCTCCGGTTGGGAAAAAATTATACAAATCAACCGCTTCATCCGTTAAGGCCGGGTGCGTAGTAACGTTGTTATATGCAAAAACATCGGGGACAAAAAATATTGTCCCAGTCAGACAGATAAATATCAAAATAATCTTATTTAAAAATTTAGGCATAAACTAATAAACCACTAGAAATCTACTAATTCGCCTACAATATTTAAATAGCTATTAAATACCTGTTATTTTCCAAATGCCGTTAGGATAAATCATAAAATCTACGCCAACGGGATCATAAATAGAAAATTCTTTTTTATTCTCAGAATATTCTCCTTTATTTTCTAATGCTTCTTTTATAGGATTTAAAAATGTCATCACTTTACCCAATTGGTCAATCTCTATTAACTCTCCCTTCCACTCTTCCTGTTTCTCAATCACAAAATATTTGCTTGCCAAATCGTAATCGCCTTTTTCAACTGCTTCAATGTACATATTTAGAGTTTCTTGAGGGGTTTTGCCGCCGTAGGTATCTGCCACCTGCATCTGATGCCATTCGTCTTGAGCTTTTTGCATTGCTTCGGCTAATTCCTGGACTCTTTTTTGGCCACGCCATTGATCATAAGCTTGCCAAGTTAAAAACAGTCCGACAAGAACAATACAAGAAAGAAGGATGAGGAGAAAAATTTTTATTACTTTCTTAAATTTTGGTTTTTCTTTTAAATTATCCATGGGGTTATATTGCCTATATTTTAAAATTTATAAACTTCTGTGTCAAACGTTGAAAAAATTATGCATTTTTACTGGTTATTCCAATATTCTTAAGAACATTGGAATAACCAAATTGCGCTTGTTTGGCTACTTTGCCCTACTTTGCGTTAGCCACGCCATCAATTCGTCAGCATAATTTTGCAGCATAATAGAGTTCGAAGAAATGGAAAGCGCCCGCTCTATTTCATCAACCGCATTGGGTAAATATTTATCAACGATTTGCGAAGGATGAATAAACGGATTAATAACATGGTAAGCGTACTTATCAATTACCGCTTCATTTTCCGCTGAATTACGAACAAGGATTACTGCCACATCATCCCAATACACCAGTTTAAAACCCATTTCAAACATTGTTTTTAACATCCAGTCCCCGACAATCTTGTTCGTCGGTTCCCTGTACCACATTATAAAATAATTTACTTTGTATTCCTGATTGATGACGTCCTGCCAGCCCGGTTGGGTAAATAAAACTTTTTTCAAATTTTCGTTTGGTTTGCCCGCAAAAACTTCGCTTCGGCCATCCATAAAAATCAATTGTTTGGGCCAAAGCCGCCAAATTAAATATCCGCCGCTGGATTGAAAATTAAACATCGGCCCGGAAATATTGTTTTTTTCTATAAAATCAACGGCTTTAACCGGAAGCAACGATTCATTAACTATTGACCGGTTCCAAATACGGATGGCGCCACTAATAATAACCAAAGCCATCAACGCTCCGGAAAAAATCCAAATTATCGGCTTAGGATCAATTTCTATTTTCTTTTTGGAAATAAAATCAAAAAAGGCGCCGGAGACCAAGGGGACAGCCACTATCGGGAAAAAACCGACGTGTCTGATTGAAATAAGGGGCATGGCAAAAAATCCTAAAATTAACGCAACCGAAGTCCAGTCAATTTCAAAAAACTTCTTTTTCCTGAAGGCGTGCCACAACACAATAATCAAAAAAACCAGCATTAAAGCGATAAAAACTTTGGATTGCCAAGTACTTGTATAGCTTAAAAGCGATTGCCATTCCATCACGCCCATATCCTTAACAGTTGAAGCGATGTCGAAATTATACGTGAGAACTTTGTAGCCGTTAGGATTTAATAGTGTTGCCGCGCAGGATAGAAAGAAGATAATAAGCGGCAGTACAATGGGAATACGACTTTTTATCCTCTTAATCACAAGACCGACAGCGTAAGCGCCTAAAATCGCAATGCCCAAAATCACTCCAGCGTGCAAATTGGCCCAAAGTATAAAAATCAGCGGAAGGAAATAAAGCAGTTTTTTATTATTACTTTTGCGCCAGCGTTCCAAGGCAAAAATCAAAAGAGCAGTCAGCAAATAAGAAAATACTTGCGGCCGCACCACCCACAATTCCGCAGAAAAATAAGCAAGAATAAAAAGAACAAATAACGGGATAATGGACTTGCCAATTTTATCCCAAGCTGTTTTTAAAACTATAAAATAAGTCAAAACCGCCATCAATCCTGCAAAAACAATCAAACCCTTAAATCCGGAGATTAAATTTATCAGGTAAAAAATTACATCACTCAACCAATAATGAGCAATCCAACGACTAGCGGAAGTCGCATAGGAAAATATGTCGTAATGCGGGACAGCGAGGTGCTGAACAATATATTCTCCGGTTTTCAAATGGTAACCCGTATCAAAATCCGCAATTTGATTAAGCGATAAAACAAAAATCGCCGCTAAAAAAAGAGCGGCGATAATCCAATAAAAACGGCTTGAACCAATTAATCTTTCGGCGCTGTTTCCATCCATAATACTGTAGCAACTGTATTTTAAAGTCTTTTATTTTTAACGTCAAATACCCTTATTTTCTCTGGCTAAAAACACAGCCGCAGTAATTTTGGTGGTAAAAATTGAATTTTTTAGCCAATTCCCGGGTTTTCTGCCAAATATCTTTCTTATTCAAATCACCGATAGCGGCAGTGGATAAATATTCAACGCCTGATTCTTCGGCGATTTTTTCGCCAAGCTCGTCAACGATTTTTTCGCTTTTATACGGACTGGCGGCCAAGGTCGTGGCAAAATGAGTAAATCCCCTTTCTTTTGCCAACTGAGCGGTTTTTTTCAAACGCATCTCAAAACAAATCGGGCAGCGCGCTCCACCTTCCGGCTCGTTTTCCAAACCTTTTACCGAGTCAAACCAATTTTTATCATCGTATTCGCCTTCAACAAACTCTAAACCATATATTTCCGCTAATTTCTGACCGGCTTCTTTCCGTTTTTCATATTCTTCCTTGGGATGAACATTGGGATTATAAAAATAAATCAAAATTTCGCTAAAATCGTTTTTCAGCAATTCGCAAAGATAAGCGCCGCAAACCGCGCAACAAGTATGTAAAACAAGTTTTTTCTCCATATCTTTCGTTTCTTTTCTTTGAATTCATACTACCACAGTATGAATTCAAAGAAAACTAAATGAAATTGAGGCAGAAGATAAAAGATAAATAATAAATAAGGCACGGGCCTCAAAACTTTCCGGATTTAATCGCCTGTCGAATACGCCGCATCAATTCCAAATAAAATTTAATATTGTGAATCGTGGCCAAACGATAGTAAAGCATCTCTTTGGTTTTATATAAATGATGTAAATAGGCGCGGCTAAAATTCCGACAGGCATAGCAATCGCAATTTTTATCAATGCTGGAAGAATCATTAAAATATTGGCTTTTGTTAATGGTAATGACTTCATAGAAATCTTTTTTCTCGAAATTATTTGTTTTCCAGGCAAACATTTCTCCGTGACGAGCATGCCGAGTCGGAATAACACAATCGAACATATCAATCCCTCGTTTGACGGATCCCACTATTTGTTCGGGATAACCAACGCCCATCAAATAACGCGGCTTACTTTCCGGAAGCTTTGGCCCTAAATAATCAAGCATGGCATACATTTTTTTCACTGGTTCGCCCACGGCCAAGCCGCCAACGGCATAACCGTCAAAACCAATCTCCTGCAAATCTTGCAGACTTTTTCCCCGCAGATCTTTATAAACTCCGCCTTGAACTATGCCAAACAACAAATTTTTATTTCTACCTCGCGAGGCCTGAGCCTTTGACCTTTTCGCCCATTCGGTCGTCAAGGCAACCGATTTTTCAATCTGTTTTTTTTCGGCCGGGTAGCCGGCGCACCAATCCAAGACCATCATAATGTCAGAGTTTAATCTTTTCTGAATTTCAATGGATTTTTCCGGAGTTAAAAAATAT